>Ga0214545_1006604_pt1 | contig 20071 bp, 14 predicted proteins | sample CNSS4metaG_FD_160064 | JGI IMG/M metagenome (GOLD analysis project Ga0214545, IMG submission 160064) | Root nodule microbial communities from cowpea collected in UCLA plant growth center, Los Angeles, California, USA - CNSS4 | ecosystem: Host-associated > Plants > Roots > Nodule | place: USA...
ATATATATATAATTTTTAAAAAAAAAAAAAAAATATATATATATATATATATATATATATATATATATATATATATATATATATATATATATATATATTTCTCTATTGAATTGTTACTTTAGACGAGAAGTCCCGGGGCATAAACAATTGCCTAATTCATAATTCATATATTTTACATAAGTAATGAACTTGATTAATTATGTTGTACTATCATGACAAAAGAGATTAGATAAAACTTCAATTATGGTTCATGGTCTAATATTTCGGGTTAAGTGTGACCACTAATTCAACAACTATTGCTCACAATCTAAATCTATCAAAACAATTACACTTCTAGGCGATTTGTTCCTATAACCTTTAACTCTATCAGCGGGAATTAGACTTTTAGGTGATTTGCTCCAACAATTTTCAACAATTTTCATGACAAAAGTGTTTTGTTCTATATTCTTTTTTCTAATAAAAATTATCTTCTAAAGTGGATCGTAACTTTAACTTTGATGGAGTCTTCTTCACGTCTTTTTCAATATTTGTTCGAAAGTTTTAATTGTGTTACTTATAATGTGGTTAATTTTTTTTGTTAATCGCGCTTGCGATTACATCTTTTTGGAAAAAAAAAAAATTAAATTTTTTTCAACAATTTTTTGTCTAGAATATTTTTCTCATAGGTTCTTATCTAATTAACTATTTCTCTTATTTTATAATAGTAGTTTTTAATGATATCAAGTTCTTTCATTTTTATTAATTTAAACTCTTATATTAGAGATAATGAAATTTAACTGTGTATCCCATCTCTTTTTTAAATTTTTTTTTCTATTGTGTTCCAAGAGAAGTAGTATAGAATGGAGTTATAGTTTTTTTTTTTTATATATATATAGTTGAAAATTTTATCTACATCAAATAGAAGACCCAATATAGCTCTGACACCACTCTTAGTATGTTGAGGTTGTAAAAAGAATAATTGATGAAAGATAAAAAAATTATGGAGATAGTAGAATGAAATAGTAGTTGGAAATAATATGTTTTGTAATTGTGAATGATATATTGTTTTTGTAGTTGTTATACATCAAATGATTCATTTCACCCACATGATTATTCTTTATTTTAGAAAACTACATAAACACAGACGCTATTACGCCTGTGTGTACGCATTTTTTTACATATGTATGATATTATATTGGTAGGTGATGATATTGTAATGTTATTAAGTTAACATATAAAATAAAATTATATTTATTAAAAATAAAATGAAATATTTCAGAAAAGATGAGAGAATAACGATTGATAAATATAGAAAAAGAGAAGAAACAAAAATAGACCATTTTATAACAAATTTATAAAATTAACGGTCAATTTTCAAAAATTTAATAAATAATATTATATTTTAAAAGGTAAAATTGAAATTTTGAAATATGGACACAATTGTTATAAATGTTAACTGGGACTTATGTAAATTTAGGTTCAAAGGTTGCTCATGTAACGTCCCAATTAAATAGATAAAACCCATTTAATAAAAACGCCACATACATAATATCCAGAGGGTACGAAGATTTGGGATATGAAATACTTCGTACCCCAACATATCCATATATATAAAAGAGACCCCACACGACCCAAAACATAAGAATACTAGCGAACTAATAGCAATAAGTCTGGTACAGACAAGAAAGCATAGCTAAAAAAAATTCTTTAGTGATGGGCCCTAGAGTGGGCCCAATACTCGTCCAGTCCATCAAGCTGTAGCATTCCTATCATCATTACCACTGCCAGTGGTTCTCCCATCTGCTCACATCAATAAAATCGATGATCATCGCAATAGGAAAAGAACCACAAACAAGACAACTAAACACGCAAACAGGGTAAGCTAGAGTAAAGAAATTTTATGTCACAATAGTCAACATGCAAATCTCATAGTCAAACATGAATAACAGACATTCACACATGGATTACCAACATCATTTAAGACTCCCAAGACTTGACTATCCGGATACGCATAATGAGGCACCACCACGTGGCAGTGGAATTATGTCCTAGAAATGAGGCATCACCGCGAGGCCTTTGCGAAATTATACCCTTACAAAAGGCACCACCACGTGACCTTCGTGGAATTACGCCCTGGCCCTGAGGCACCACCACGACCCCCCGTGAAATTACGTCCTTTTGTTGAGGCACCACCAGGAACTCCCTTTAAGAGGGTCCATGGGATTACGTCCAACAGATGAGGCGCCACCAAGACCTCTCACTACAAGAGTCATGGAATTATGCCTTACCCATACTTTATACATGTTCCACCCACCAAATCAAGAATTTCTCATAACATTAATATCATGTATAAATAATAAATCATACAACTCATGCTTTCTGATTCATACCCAATAAAACAACATACCATTTCCATATCAAACTCATATATTAATCATGGCATCATCACACAACCTTCTAGTAAAGCATTTAGGTCAGAAAAGCCAGCCACAGATCAGTGAACCATTCAACAATAACATCAAAACCTGCCCGCGGCCTCGCTCAAGCTAACAGGGTTCACTCAGGCGAGGGGGTACTCTCGCTCAGGCGAGCCTCGTCTCGCCTAGGCGAGGACTCGAGCAAGGGAGCACCAGACTCTGCGAGGTCGCGCTCAGGTGAGTCCCTTCTCGCCTAGGCGAGACCACTCCTCGCTTAAAAATAAAACTCCTCGTCTAAGCGACAGATCGAGCAGCAGATCCTGGGCAAGCCTCTACTGATCTCGCCTAGGCGAGGCAAGCTTGCTTGGGCGAGAAAACCAGTGCTCGCCATTGTTATCTCATGCAGAACGCAGAAACCACATCGAAACCACATTTTTACCAATATCAAACAATCAAATCACGAGCACACCTCAAGAACATAACTTAAACTCAGAAAAACATGCGAAGAACATAAGTAAATCGTAAACCCTAACTTCCCTTACCTGGAAACGAGCTAGCGGGAAGTTCCGACACGCATACAAAGAGCACCACAGTTCCTAGAGTTAGCTGAAAACGAAGGGGAGCAGAACAAGAACGAGATTACTACAAAGTCCCTACTGTGATCAACAAAAGAAAGGATGCCTAGAGAGTGGGAAGCACGACCTCGAGATTAACTTACATGGAGCAGAGCTGAGTTTAGAGCTGCCTTGTCCAGGAGCTGGGATCAAACCCTAACAGAGCTTCCTGTTGCGAAAAAGAGGGAGTTTGACGGCTGCGAAAATCTGAAGAGTAAGAGGAATGGAAGTGTGAGGGCAGACTTAGGGTCTCCTTTTCCCCTTTGAGCCAGCCCTTAGGCCCAACTGTTTGGGACAACCTTAAAAAATAAAGTTAAGAAATAAAGTGGGCCTTACAGCCCATAAAATATAGAATAAATTATAATAACAACACTTCAAATTTCAAAGAATATATTTCATGGTCTAATATTTCGGGTTAAGTCTGACTAGTAATTCAACAATTATTGCTCACAACCTAAATCTTAAATTTGAAATAAACAATTTGTCTATTTTTTTAACCGAATCATCTCTAAACCAACATCCGGTAATCTAAAAATAGATTCGTGTTAATTTAAAAAAATTAATTTTGAAAATATTTTCACATAGTAAAAAAATAATTGTTTTCTAAGATTCCCAACTTTTAGTTTTAGAAACTTCATTTCTAGTATTCTAAAGTTTTAGTTTGGTTAAAATATTCCATTGGTTTTTGTTTTTATACCAAAATCTCAATTCGGTCTTCGTATTTTTATTAGTCTCAATTCGGTCCTCATATTTTTATTAGTCTCAATTCGGTCCTCGTATTTTTGTATCACGTGTCAACTCCTCATTTTTTTTTTGAAGTTTTTGAATTTCTTTTTGAATTTTTGAATTTTTTTGAATTTTTTTTAAAAATATTTATGCCACGTGTCACGTAGTGTGTCACGTGTCAATCTAATATAGTGACACGTGTCAAATTATTGTATGAATCTCAATTTGGTCCTCATATTTGTTGATTTGATTTGAGTTCCAAATTTTTTTAAAATTTTTCAAATTTAGATCAAATTTTACTTTTATATAATGTTATGATTATTTTTATTAAAATTGATATTTTATTAAATATTTTAATAATATTAATTGTATTTAATATTAAAATTTTAAATATATCTATTTTATTTTTTTATAAAATTGTTTTAAAATTTTACATTTGAATTTATAAAATTGTTATTTTAAGCCAACTCTATAATATTGTTGATATCGAATGTTATACAAATATTTCGAATATAAATTTATTAATCTATATATTTATAATTTTAAAATAAAATTTAAATAAAGTTTAATGTAAAATATAAATTTAAATAAATTAAATATTATTAAAATTATGTAATAGAAATATCACTTGTAATAAAAGTATCAATCATTACATTTATGTAAAAGCTAAATTTTGTCTAAATTTGGAGCACATGAAATTAATTTTTTTTTTTTGAAAAACTTGGAACTCAAATCAAATCAAATTAACAAATATGAGGACCAAATTGAGATTCATACGATAATTTGACATGTGTCACCATATTAGATTAACACGTGTCACACCTACTTAACCGTGTTAGTTTTATACTAACCGAAAAGACCTAATTGATACTAATTTACAAAAATGTGAAGCTAATTGAAACTAATAAAGATAGGATGACGAAATTGAAATTTTGATAAAAAATGAGGATTAACGGAGTATTTTAACTTTGTAGTTTTAATAGTTTTACATGCCAAACTTCCTTGTAAATACTAGTTTTAACTTAAAAGAGAAAAAATAATCAGCAAATTATTGGGATGTCGTTATCAGAGGAATTTAACTGCTCAAATAATGTCGGAAACAAAATTAAACAACTACATTTTACGCAATGCCAATAAATTAAAAAGTACTGCATACATAAATCCAACGTACGAATAAATGTTATTGTTTAAGAATACGCTAAATTGAATAACAAGAAATTTAAAGTGAGTGTTTAAGAATTGAAATGGCAGAGGAGAAACAGCATAAGAAAGGATCAAAAAATAAAAGGAGCACAAAACTTTCTAAGAAACTCTTAACAACCCTGGTTCCTTAGCGCAAGACCTGACACCTGATGAACACGTATCGTGTTATAAAGACGTGGCGTATGATGAACATAACGAATCGTCTGATGAAGATTCCACGTCTGAAGACGCATCAAGCAATGAAGACACATCGACGGATGTAGCAGCTTCAGATAACAAGTGAGCGAGACCAATTGTGAGAACAGATGTCGAAGTCAATGCTGCTTTCAGTATATTAAAACACTGCGCCAAAACAACCACACGATGAAAAATCATGATAAAAATGGAGGAAGAGTTCAAACACAAAAAAAAATAAAAAATAGACATAAATAAAACACGTGTACAATTACCTCCGCTAGCCCAATGGTGACCATCTTTTCTTTCACATCAAGAAAAGAAACATTAAAACGAGAGATTAAATATATATCTGAAGTGGGATATGATGGCGCTATGACCAAATCATCTGTAACAGCAAACATGCTCAGTTCCTCCTCAACACCTTGATTACTTCTCGGTGTGAAGGTGGGAGCATCAACAAGCATGCTCTTTGCTTCTTTTGACTTGAAATATAAGTTTTCATTCAGATCAGCTATGCTATTGTATAATCCATCAATGCAGCCCAGACAAGTATCTCCTCCTAACATACCCGCAACTTCTCCAAGAGGATGTGCCAGCAAACTAAAAAGCATATTTGCAAAATATTTGTCCCCATGAGCATACAAAACTTTGCCATCTGATTTTCTTATCACTAACTTCAATTTGAATGTGATGCTGCTATTTTTCTCGGCACTACCCATGAAAAACGGTGGCCTATAAATGCGTGGCTTCTTTTCTAGAAGCAAATCCGTCAAACATGATTCGGAAACGAGAGAACACTTCAAGAGATCAAGTACCTATACAAAATGTTGATAATCAAATATAGGGAGAAAAATTAGGGCAAGTGATAAATTATAGGAGTTTTGTAGGGAAATTAAATGTAAAGGAAGAACCTTTTTCTTGGTGAAATTCATCGTAATTTCCTTCAATGAAGTGGGACCTTTGATTCCCAAAGCCTGCATTTGAGCCAAGACTGAATAGTCCACAGTATTTGGTATTACCATGAGATCATCAGTGATGACAAAAGTCTCAGCATCATTCACAAATCCATCCTCTAAACGTCTCAAGATAACTAGCTCGGGACAAAAAGTTATAGGGGGATGAGTGTTATCAATGTTAATCTTAAGAGAGTTGCAAAATTCTTGGGCCTTGTTTTGTGGACGCAATAACGCTGGCTTGAATATCTGTCCCCACAGACCGTTGAAATCAAGAGCTGCCACACTATGATAGAATGAATTCAGAGAACCTATTGTAACTGGCCCCATGGTGGATTCATTTTCTACAAGTCTGACAATAGTTGCTAAAGGCACCGTTAAGAAGCTAAATAAGACGTCGACGAAGTCCTTTTTAGCTTCTGCAAACAACACTTTGTTCGTCTCTTTGTTCACCACAACTTTCAATGATACCTCTTCTTCTTCGGTGATCGCCATCGCCATCGCCATCGCCATGCCTGATCAAGAGAACGGCAAAGATATTAATAATCTTACAGAACTTGGAACCTGTCTACTAAACTAACACAACACTTTTTAACAAACACAAACTGCTATTTACAGTAAATTTCAAACAGAGGACTTTTTAACAAACTGATCTATATATGGTAATTATAGTGCGTGAGCTAACAAATATCCCCTTAATCACTCTGTTTCTTCGAGTTAAGAGCAAATATCTCTCCTATATTATCAAATATATTTAAAATATTAATATTTTAAAAATATTTATAAATATTAGCTTGTAATATAACCACCACTGATTATAAAATTTTATTATATTTTCAAAATATATAAAGATAATATATCTAAAATAATATTTTATAATATAACAAATAATTATTAAGTTTTTTATTATATTTTCAAATATAATAAATAAAATAAAAATTATTAAATTTTATTGTAAAATAACTAATTATTAAATTTTATTACATTTCAAAAATATTTTAAAATAATATCTCATAATATAAGAATTAATTATATTCAAATATTTAAACATGTGTAGTACAGTAATAGGGAGTAACAGATCACCATTAATTACGGGTAAAAATAGGTAATTAGCTTCAGTCACCACTACTTGAAACTGAAAACTGAGAATTAACTTATGAAATTAATAGTGATTTAAGAAAAATAATATTACGTTTTTACTAATTTTTATAATATTTTTATTTTCTTTTAAAAGTGGTATATCTTTTATAAATCATTTTATTTAAATGAGTTGATTTTAATGGGTTTCGATCCCAATTAATTTTCATTTACTTTTAAAAATTAATTTTTAAATTTTTAAATTTAAACTCCTATTACATTAATTTTAATAGTAAAATAAAATTAAATAAATTATAAATTAGAAGTTTACTAAAGTAAACTATATTGATATATCTTATTATATAATTTTGTATAGTTTATGATTATATGAATAACAATTTTTCGTAACTTAGTAGCAAGGGAAATAAGAAAAACATTTTTGCATACTTTAATACTAACTTTAATTAAAAATATAAAATTTGGGATGCTAAGTTTTTTTTTTCAAAAATCATATCTGATCTATATATAAGTTTAAAAAGTAGTTTTGTGATTATTTAGATATATTACACCGAATTTGACTGAGTAATTTCATAATTTTTTTTCAAAAATCATATATGATCTATATTGTAGGTTTCACTAGATGATTATGTATTTGGTTTGGTATTTTTTATTTTCATCTCCTCTACATTTTCTTTGTATTATGTAAGCTATGATTGACAATTGGATTTCCAATTACTGGTTGTTGTGTGGTTATGGTTACAATTACATAAGTCCATTTACTGGTAGGAAAACAAATTGTATAAAATGTTTATAGATTATTTTTATTGGAATTGTGTTTTTCTGATCTTTCTCTCTAGTTTTGGTAAGGTCATGGGCAAGTATTTCCATACAAAATTAATGTTACTTTTTCTAGAAATATTTTGTCATATGAAAGTATCCTTATCAGAGTATTCCTTTGAATCCAGCACCACCAAACAATTATCTTGTATTCTTTATATATATATATATATATATATATATATATATATATATATATATATATATATATATATATATATGGCATTAATGTTATTACCAATTTTAGTAGATGACGTTAATGTCCTAGCAACTTTAAGTAGGTGACTATAATAAAAAATTACTAACTTCTATCTTTAACGATGAAATATTGCACCTCCAAATATAAACAAATAATTAAAATTAAAAAATAAAACCTACAAAGGAAGTGGAGATCTAGTACTAAAAGGAGAAAGATATTGGATGTCGACATCCATAAACCAAAATAACAAACCGGATGTGGACATCTATAAGAGACAATGACATCAAGACAAAAAAGGCACGAATGTCGACATCTGTAAGCCAGCACAACAAATCGATGTTGACATTTATAATAGATAATGGATTTGAAAAAATAAAGGCAATGAATATCAACATCCGTGCAAATGGTTCTTAATTGAGAAAATCCTAATTATTCCTTCTTTTGCACCATCATAATCGCAAACCCTTCTCTTCTAGTGCTCCTTCCCCTCACCAACCTTCTCTCTCAAATCTTCCTCACTCTCTCCACCGAATGAATACCGCCCCCGAGGGTCACCAACTCCTTTTGAAGCTCTCTCTCACTTCCTATAATAGACTCCTCATGTGCTTGTCTCATTTTTCTATGTTCGATGAAATGATAAGTTTGTATAAGGAGATGTTGGGTGGTAATGACACTAGTGCAAAAAGGGAATTGGGCCGGGGTTATTTTTTATATTCTGTCCCGATTCCAAAACCGAGGCATAAAAGGTCGAGGCCAAAAAAGGTCAGTATTTGGCCTCAGATGTGATAACTGAAGAAGAAACACAACTTGTAACTTTCGAACCCTAGCCACCATCTTCTTCATGTTATTGCCATGTGCAAATTTGTTGACCATCGTAGCCTCGCCGTAGCACCGTAAACAAGAACCACGCATATCACCTTCTTCCTTACGAAACATGTAGAGCCTCACACCACCATGGCAGTGCAGCTACTTCGTGAGCTCAAAATGCAATTGCATTTCGATTGTAGTTCATCCTCGTGCCAGTCCATTCAACCACCATGGAATCATTTGGATCTTGAAACATCATGTCGACGCCCATAGAAACCGTAATCACACCACCAAGCACATGCAATGAGAAAAGAAAGCAGTGAGCATCATCAGAGCAAAACGCACAATAGAACCACCACAAGTCTAGCATCGCTCCTCTCACGTTCACAATTCAGCCATGACTTCATCACGAACTACTCCACGCATCTACATTCGTCAACATTGGAAAACGTAAATATGCAACAGGCATGCGCGACGAAGACGTTGTGATGGTTCTGAATCGAGTAGTAGAGGTTCATTTTGGGTACGAAGAGGAAGTGTTGCAATTTGTGATTTGGGGACCTAAATAAGATATATGGCCTCGGTTCAATTAATAACCGAGACCTAAAGTGGATACTACCTCGGTCTTGTTCCACACAAGGCCAAAAACTCTATTGTAAGACTCGGGAAAATTAATTAATTAAATAAATAAATAATTAATAAATGTGGGTAGTGGGAGCCTTTATGGCATTAAATTCTGAGATGTATGGCGTGGAAAAGTACTAGGTCAAGTGGTTGAGAGTACTTGATTGTGTTGAGAGGACATGGGTTTGAGTCCTATGTATGCCATTGTGTGTTATTAAAATTATTAGTATTTTTTTTAATAATGTGCTTGACTATGATGAGTGATAATGTGATCCTATAATTATAGGAATTATCACGAAACATGAATTAGTTGAATGGTTGTACATTTATTTGACTTTGACATGGTTATGGGTTTAAACCTTGGTGGTTCACATTAAACTTTATTTTTGCTAAAATTAGTTTTGGCATGAATATGAAATGCCAGAAACCCTATTAGCCAAGGGAGGGCTGGAAAACCATCAAAAGACAACCATTGAATGACAATTAACCTTAGTTTAATGGTATTTTCGTTTTGCATCATTTAACCCATATTAAGACACCATTTAATGGCCAATTAAGGGAAAAAGAGAGAGGTTTTGTGGCAGGCATTGTTGCACAGTCAGAGGAATACGAAAATTAGAGTGTGTTGTAGGATTGAGTGGCGTAAGGAGTTACATTGAGATAGAAGCAGAGAAGGGCCATTGGTGATCAAGAGGGAACTCATAAAGAGCCCAAATTAAGCTAAGAAAACCAGGTTAGGGGAGCTGATTAATGTCATTTTAATTGTTTAATGATTAAATGTATGTTGAATCATATGTTATTGCATGATCATTGATTGTTTTCGTTGAATTTCGCGTTTATAGGAATTTTTCTAGAAACTTCCTGGCGGGCGATGAACTGCCGTCAGACGACTCATACTGGTTGCTTGTTTTTCTAGGTTCCATTAAGGAACCGCCTAGCGGTGAACGTAGTGTCGCCAAGAGACACAAGCGGATCAACCCAGTTTTCTGGGTTTTGTTGAAGGGCTGGCGGTGATGAACACCTGCCAGGCGACGCGAGTCAATCTAGTTCAATTTTTGTGTTTCGAGCTTTCTAGGCGATTTTTGATCAGTGCAAAGAGTGTTTAACTCATTAAATGATTAAGTGGAAGGGAATTATTATGAAATTATAATGTAATGAAGGGTAATTGGATGGTTTTAGCACCATTCTCGTTCTAGGGTTGAACATTTGGGAATCTTGAGTTCTTGATTAAATTATGAGAGTGAAATGTAAAATGAATTGGTGTAATGAGAGAATGATCCAGTAGTAGTACTCTTAAGCGTATAAACACAGTGTATTGGTGAGGAAATTGAGAGGTTGGTCTGTAATGCAGTAGTCAAAGTCCTCACAGGTGCATGACAATATTCTGGGTTTCCCAGAACTGATGCATCGCCTAGCGGCAGGCTAGGTGCCGCCAGGCACCAATGCATAGTGAGTGGTTGTACGAGGTTTTTTGGGATAAAATGGCGGGACTGAGTCTTAGTTGTAGATGGAATTAGTTAGGAAACTAATTATGGTCATTGGGCCGAGCTGTAGAAGGGCAATTGTGAGTAGTAGTGTGATTTAATTTGGGTATCAATTGTGAATTGTGAGATTGCGGAATTGAGTGTAAGCTACTGCAATAATTGCTATAGTACTTGGAGGACTAGAAATGATGCAGCGAGGGTCTAGATTCATTATGACAGTGTATTCTTAGTATGAATTTTGTAAAGGATATGGGATTGTAGATGTACATGAATGAGTAAGTGGCATACTAAGGAATAAAGCATTGTGATGGCACATGGATGGAGAATAGGGAGTACATTAAGGACTAGTACAAAAAAATAATGAAGGTGTTTGCATAGGTATTGGGTGTAGGCTGTATCAATTCAGATTTTGGCATTGACAAGGAAGGATTGGGTGTAAATCTAGTAATAAGAAAATGAGGTGAGGTGAGTGTGGAGTAACCTCAAGTCTGCACATGATTAAACGTATTGTGACGCTTTGGACTAAGGATAAATGTGAGTGGTATAGGAACATTCACGTTTGGACAATTTAAAAATCAGTACTGTGCGAGTACTGATGTGGCGCCTGGCAGTGAGGGAGGTCCCGCCAAGCGATAATTATAATAATAGTGGGTATTGGTGCGAGTGGCGCCTGGCGGTGAGGGAGGTCCCGCCAGGCGATAGCTGCAGGTTAGTGGGCACTAAGGCGCGTGGCGCTTGGCAGTACATGTCCCCTGCCAAGCGGTCTGGAAACGGGTAGTGCCTGGCGCCTCGTGAGCAGCGCCAAACGGTTTTTGCTGTAGTAGAGTTGTTTAGTGCTTGCTTTGAGGTGCGTGGTCTACAAGGCTCCTATGATACCTTAAAGGTTGGCTTGCTGGTGTTCCTTGAGTTATGGCTCAGAACTTATCCCTTGAGTTGTGGCTCGGGATAGGGGTTAAGCACGTTGTATTCCTTGAGTTGTGGTTCAAAATAACATCTTTTGAGTTGAGGCTTAGGTTAGCGAGTGTTGCCAGAGTGAGTGTGCTGGTTGTGGCCAGTACGGATGGGTCTAGATAGATTGCCCTCCACAGTAATTAGCTAACGAGTTTGGTAGTCTTAGGACGTTACGAACTATGTTCGTATTGGAAACTCCACCTGGCGTTACGGTGTGTGATCCGTAGCATGGTTTCCCGCACGTGCTCTATCGGTTGTGGCCTATAGGTATGGCAGCAAGATACCCTGAGGTACTCACATAGAACACGGTTAACATGGTTGTGGCCATGTGGCATGGAATCAAAGGATGAAATTCCTTTGGTGTGATTGTGTGATATATATATATATATATATATATATATATATATATATATATATGTATTATATATATTTATGATTTATTCTGTTAGTTCACCCTATCTACTTGTGTTTGGCAATGATCATATATGCAGTATACGTGAGCAGATGATGTTGCAGGTGGATCTGGTGAGGCGTAGAGCTAGAGCGGGGCTAGTCTTAGGAGATTTTTATCACTGTTTTTATATTGTTTTTTATAATTTCAAATAAATTGTAATAATTGATATTACTGGACTTTTGGATAATTATAATAATGTTTATAATTATGGATTTTGGTTTATTGTTGTGGTAATAAATGTTTTAAGTTTCCCTTGTTTTTTGGGAAATGACATTTTAATAAATGAGGTTTATTAATTAATTATTTATTTTATTATTTAAATTAGTAATATCCGGTGGGGTTGTTACATCTGTTGCCAATGACATTTTTGAAATTTTTAGGAACTCTAATGCCTTATAGACTTTGGTTGCCTTTTGACTGAAGTAGAAAAGTCCCTATAGGCTTCAGTTGCCTTTTGACCTGAGACAAAAAAGTTCAAAAAAATAGCAAAAATACCACTGTGTCCTTAAAGGTTTCAGTTCCACAATAACCAGGACCTATAAGACGATGTAAAACTACAAAATTGCATATTGGGGTAGAGTTGATATTAATTTGAAAAGATAATATAATATTTAATACATTTTCAAAATTAAATAATAGAGTAAAAGTTGTTGATAATACAGGGTAGGAAATTATATAATAGAAAAAGATTGAAAGATTGAAAGATTGAAAGTGTAAGCATTATATAAATATTTACTCTACCACTAAATTGTCATTGTTAACGACAATACTATTTTCATATATTGAAAATAATATATTCCAAAATATTTAATTTCTATCTAAATGGAGATGACCTCTTAAAAATATTATTATTATTTTTTCTAAATTATTTTTAACAAATATTTTTTATGGTGTTGGTTGATTAAATTTGAGTATAAAAATACACTAAATGAGGAGACTTTCATACACATCAATTGTATTTTGTGTTGTTAAATCAATAACCAATTATCAAGATTTGGATTATGTTTCTCTACAATGGAATTACTTTAATAAATGATAGAATTATAGGAAATTAGTACATGAATGGCTACTGATTTAATGGATTGGACACTTGAATATTAGTCATGATTTTTTATCACGTGATGTGAATATCTTTTCATTAAGTTGTCTTTTCACTTTGATTACACATGATCATTGCTATCTTTGAAAAAAATGATTTTTGAATCTTTGAATCAAATATGTTTTTAGAATTGGATTCGGCTAGACTTTTGTAGTTCATTGTTTTTTGAAGTATGAAGTTTATTCTAAATTGAATTTGACTATTTTTACATCTTAATATTCCATTTTTATTTGGTGTAGTTTTATAAAAATGTAGAATAGATGATTTCACTTAAGATTAAAATTTTGGTTTGCAAGTATTTCAAAGTGACAATCATAACCACCATCATCAAGCATCTGCACAGAGATTAAATTAAAACGAACATCTGGAGCATGTTTGACTCCTTTAAGCAACAACTACACTCCCATGTTGGTTTGCATGCAAACATCACCAACACCAATCACTTTAGACTCACCATCATTACCCATCTTCAACACTCCAAAATCACAAGAAGTGTAAGATGTGAAGAACTACTTCCTAGGTGTAACATGCAGTGTAGCACCACTATCAATAATGGACATGCTCTCATCAGATACAAGATTAACAGACTCAAAGACACGAAGAAGAGCAAGATCACCACTTGTAGTAGTAGTAGTGACACGATCATCACCACGATCATTCTCTTTCTGCTTGCCTTTCTTGTTTGCATTGTCCTTCTTCCACTTAAAACAATATTTCTGAATGTGCTTTATTTTATTACAATAATGGCACTCTATATTCTTGTATCTTGACTTGGACTTGCTCCTACTTTTCTCTCTACCACCTTTCGGTTCCTTTTTCTGACTTCTCCCCCTAATTTCTATAACAAGCATATGATATTGAGATGAAGAACCATGTGCCTTCCTTCTCATATCTTCATTAAGAGCACTACTCTTTGCCATCTGTAAAGAAACAATATCATTCAGGGCAAAGTTTGTAATTGAAACCCAAAATATCTACCAAGACTCTGGTAGAGTATTCAATAGTCATAGTCCCAAGACTTCATCATTAAAGTTTATACCCATTCCTGATAGTTGATCTAGGAGCCATTGAAACTCATTTAAATGATCAGAAATAGAAGAATTCTCCATGTACCTCAAATTCATCAAGCAATTCAACAAATACAGTTTATTATTGTCCGACTTAGAAGCATACAAAGACTCAATCTTCTCCCTCAAAGTTCTACCATGTGTCTCATTAGCAATGTGATAATAAACATTATCTTCAACATATTGCCGAAGAAAACCACATACCTTTTGGACCTCAAAGTCCCATTCTTCATTAGACATAGAATCTGGCTTCTGTGTAGCAAATACGAGAAGATGCAACTTCTTCACAAACAACAAGTCTTTCATCTTACCCTTCCACAAATGATAATTTGAACCATTCAATGCAACCATCTTTGCATTTGCCTCCATCATTCAAGCAAGTAAATATAGCCCAACCAAGAGCTCTGATGACACTCTGATTGGGAAAAAACAACACAAACAATATACCAGAAAATGCAGCGGATATAATTTCCCCTAACTTGCAAGAATCTATGATGAGCAACAATCAAAGAGCAGCAATAATAAATTACCACAATCACAAATAAAGGCACCAAAGAAATAGCTCCACTATGATCAACAAGAGTAAAAAACCATGAGTCGTCCAGACCAAAGAAATAGCTCCACTATGATCAACAAGAGTACAAAAGAGTCTCAATCAATAGCACAAATTAGTGCCAACACCCAACCAAATAGCAAAGCAACAAAGCTTTCAAATAGAGAAAAATAAGAGAAGAAAAACCTATAAAATCACTACTGTAGTGCGAAATTAATATCTCCCAACTTAGACCTCGTATCAACAATCCGACGGTCAGAATGAAGAAAAATCTATTCCGAACCTACTGTAAGAGTTTCAGCCCGATCCAACGGTAAACGAATCCGCAGTGCCGAGTTTATAGTGACAATTTTGTGAAAAACTTGAACGAACTTTTCCCTCTACCTCTCCCTCTATGTGCTAAGTTTTTAGTGTGTTCTGACTCTATTATTTTTCCTCTCTATTTATTTTGCAGCGCCCTCTCCACTAGGTTAAGTGAGACATGGACTTCTCAAGTTTTGGACATTTTCTCCGCATAGGAAAAGAGCCCAATACCCAACAATTTTGAAGAAGGGTTTTTTATTGAACGAAGGAATTCATTACTTATGGGGAGGAACTTCTTCTCTGATCCCAAAGGTAATGTACTAAACATCGAGTTTGAAGAGTCATTGATTTACTATCAGATATTTCGTGTTTCCAATCAAATATTAAACTTTTGTAATTTGAAGGAAATATATTATGCATGTACCGTGTTCTATGGTGGTAGGAATTTTAACCTGCAAATTTTTAGTATGGACTGGCGTGAAATTGAGAATCCTGTTCCAACAGTTTCTATTTTGCCCATGAAGCCTTTTTGTTCATCAAGCTTTTTTACATCTTTCGTAGTCCGTTTATGCCCATTAAAGGTATGCTCATTTATTATTGTTGGTTTACAATTTACAGTTATACGTTGTTTAATTTGTTTGACTTTTATCTTTTTGAACAATGGTACATAATGTTGAACGACGTCTTTAAGTGGTTTTGAGAGCAGAATCTTGTGTTTGATAAATTAGCATTGCTCATTGATCCACTTTCAAAGAATTTTGAGCTGACTACGGACCTAACAGTTGATGATAGTATTGCTTTGTTTGGTTTGGATGCTCTTGTTAATTACTATGGGTTGTTAGATCCATATAACATGCATTTGAACTACGTTGGAGAGAATACATTTATGTATAAGTTGTTTTCTAGTGAAGGACTTGAACTGACTTATGATCGATTGTCATCTACTTCTTGCCACGTTTTGATGGATGGTGTTAATTGTAGTGAGCCTAAGTTGGATATATCTGAAAATTTCCTGGTGAAAACATTAAGTGCTTTTTATGTTAGATCATGGTCATTTCTAATGTTTTGGTATTCTTTTTTCTGTATATTTTTTTTTTTGCATATCAGTAGTAATAATTATATATTTAAACGTAGTACTTGGATTCTCATTTTGCTACCAAATGTCTATTGAGGGGACAAGAAGAAGTACTTCATATCAACTAAAGATTCGGTCCACTGGCCTTGTAGAATTAGATGGGTTCACAGAAGCAGATATGAGTGTTATTTTACTCGTGGATAGATGCCTTTTTGTAGAGAAATTCGGTTTGCTGCGAGATATGTTATTAAATTGACAATGAACGAAGATGAACCCAACTTGATTAAGATTGTCAAAATGTAGACTTTAATGTTATGAAGAAATTGTCCTTTTATTTTTTAATTTCAGTAGACATGTTTCTATGGTTTAATTTTGGATATGTAATATTTTGATGGCTTTAGACTATGGCATATTTGAGCCTATGTTATTTTAATATATTATGTTGTTTGTCTTGCTATATTACATTTGTATTTTTTATATATATATATATATATATATATATATATATATATATAATATTATGTCTTTTTTAAAGTTATTTTTAACGATTATGAGCTGTACATTCATTTTAAGATAGAGATAACAAGAAAAGATTTTAGTTTTAAAATAGGATATGTTTCATTCTAAAAATAATTTTAACAACTTTAAATATCACTATAACAAAATTGACTTTAGACAATACAGAAAAAACTTTGACCTAATGTCAAAAAATCGTGGCCTAATCTTTAGGTAAGGAATTGACAACGAATTTGTAGTCGTTGTGTAAGTGACTCTGACCTATACTATAAACAATAATTTTTTTCCTTTAGGCCGCGAATTTTAAAAATTGTTGCCTAATATACATTAATTAAAAATTACTGTCTAAGATGTTGCAATAGGGAACGGTTTTCTTATCGACTTAATGCAACAATTATTTTTGTGTTCTTTATTCTTTTTGTCACATTTAAAATTATTATTTAAAATAAATATATTTTATTAAAGTAGTAGAAATAAAATAAAAATAAAATTTAGACTACATTAATTAAAACACTTATAATATATAACGAAATTAAAATTTTTCCATATATTGCAAAATTATATTGTAATATTGTCTACATTTCCAAGTAAAGTAATTACAACTAAATAAAAATAAAAGTAATTACAACTAAATAAAAAAAGTAATTACAACTAAATAAAAATAAAACTAATTACAACTAATTAAAAATAAAAAATGTACAATTTATCTTCTCTACAGTTTCATTCCTCTTTCATCTTGATCTTCACACATGTACCATTTAAATTTTTTATGACTCTTCTTCATCTTGATCTTCACCCTCATGCCGCCAAAAAAAAAGAAGAAAAGTTCAATAAATTTTTCAAATAATAATTGCATGCTTGTAAAATATAAAATTATTAGCTCTAAGAATTAATATTACAAGATAGTAGTTGCTAACATATCTCTCTCTAACTCACATGAACATGTTAAATATATAATTTTGAAGAATTATTTCTCAATAATAGAGAAATTGTATGTCAAGACATATATGTAGAAAGATGTATATAAAACAATAGTGAAAATATATTTACATGCAAGTAGAAAGCCAAAATGAAATGGAATAATAATGCCACATACGATGAAGGACAACACACAAAAGCAAACGTTCCGAACATTACTAATTCAAATAAAAAAAATTTGCATACAAAACAAAACATAATGTTGTTATAGTAAAGCAAGAATACCTTCTAATTAAAGTTGAAACCACCAGAAGGCACCGAAGGAAATTCGTGGCCACCAAAGTTGAACCCTGACTGAGAAGCATCCCGTGGAGGCACAGTTTCATCATCTTCCTCCGTCCAGTATGTCTCAAGAATCTTCACTGCCTTTTCATAAATCTCAGTGTTATCATGACTCTGTAGGTTCTCAATTTTCTCTAACCCCTCAGCATCATCAATCATTTGGCCATATATATTCACGCAATCTACATGAATTAAAATAGAACTAACTTATTAAAATGGCATATTAAAACAGAACTTGACAGTAATTAAAATTGTGGAAGCTAACAAAATGCAAGGAAAAAAATTTCAACCAAAACACTACTAGGAAACAAAAACCAAAATTCCTTTGAAATTTACGGAGTAAAGATCCACCTAACTTACATCTCTCCAAAGGGTAAAAAGGAAATAGCATATCATACCTCCTTATTGAGCGACTTCAGCGACAACCTCGGCGTCCCCATGTTCTTCCAGTAAATGTCAGTGGCCAAGGGTGCCCTCTCAACCTTCCACTGGTTCCGCTGCAACCGCAATTCCATAACAGAAAAGAACTTTCCAATTCTCCTCCTCTTCTCATTCTGAAAATCCTGAACAGCCTTATTAGCAGTATACACATCCCTAAACATAACAAATGCAACAACAGCACCAGGCGTACGCCCTTCTTTACAATCAACGGCTATGATTTTCGGCAAACCCTGAACCATAATAGTGAATATTGCAGTGGAATTCGAGGTAGGATCACTCAAATTACCGTATCCCTCCCTGAACCTCGTAATCCTCAAACGCTCCTCGGTGGCCGAAATCCCGAAGTGAACCAAAAACACCATGACAACGGCGAAAAGGAAGTGAATCCAGAGAAGAGAGGACCCCTTCTCTATGTTCGTGATCGTGGTTCTGGAGAAGCCATCGTCGATGACGGCGGTGCCACCGGAGATGTTGAGCGGGAGGAGGACGGTGACAGCGAGCACAGCGAGAGAGAGGAGGGCGCAGCTGCCGCCCTCGATGAGAAGGAACTGCGCAGCGTCAGTGCCGCAGTGGCGGGCGATTTTGCGGCCAGTGGCATGCCAGACGGCGATGAGCTTGGAGGCGAGAGCGGCGGGCCCCGACATGCGGCTCAGGTTGACGAAGAAGATGACTTTAGTGTCTTTGATTGTGTGTTTAGGTTTAGCGGTGTCTCTTTAGTTTTGGCGCAATGTTTAATTTTCAATTGGAGGGAAATTTTAGTTTTGGAAATTTTCACAATCTAGGAATTTTTAGTTAAAATTGAACTTTTTTAATTTATTTTAGGTCATCTTTTAATATAGGTATAAATATATATTTGGTATCCAAATTTTTTCGGAAAGTTCAATGTGGTACCCGAATTTTAAGAATGTTCAATTTGGTACCCCAATTTTCTAAAGAGGTTCAATTTGGTCTCTCCGTTAAGTTGGAGTTAACACCGTGTCCGTACAGGACACATGTCAAGCCATGAAATTTTTATTTTTTTTTAATTTTTTTCAAAAAGTTTTAAAAAATGCCACGTGACAGTTTATCATCGTGCCACGTGGCAGCTTACAAGCATGACACGTGGCAGTGTAATACTTGTTTTCAATTTAGTACCCCAATTTAAATTTTTGGTTCAATTTAGTATCCCAATTTTTTAAAATCATTCAATTTCGTCATCTTCCATTTGAGACCAAATTAGTAAATAAGCTTAATTACAACCTATATATACATGTTA
>Ga0214545_1006606_pt1 | contig 20069 bp, 12 predicted proteins | sample CNSS4metaG_FD_160064 | JGI IMG/M metagenome (GOLD analysis project Ga0214545, IMG submission 160064) | Root nodule microbial communities from cowpea collected in UCLA plant growth center, Los Angeles, California, USA - CNSS4 | ecosystem: Host-associated > Plants > Roots > Nodule | place: USA...
AGATTTGACTTGATGCTCCTTGAATCAAGCAAGATCCATCATGGTAGAATCAACCATCAATTCTTCTTGGATCTGTACTTGAGTTATCTTGCAGAATCTTCTGAAACTTTGTGTCTCTCAGATGGCTCTATCTCAGATGAAAACTGCGTGATCTTTCTGATTTTTCCTGACCCAAAACAGATTCCAAAACAGCTTTTATACAAAGGTTTTTGCTGTCACTAATTCGATTAGCAATTTACCTAATCGATTATCGTGAGTATATTTTCACTTACTTTGTACCATACTCACAGCTAATCCATTAGTTAAAGAACTAATCATATGCAGAATTACACAGCAGGCTTGAAAAACATTTGATAAAGAGAAGCTAATTGCCTAATGCATATCCTAACTGGACCAAGCTATGTTTTATCCTAGATCAGTAAACATCATCAAAATTGTTCTTCATTTATGGATGAAAGGCTCCCATTTCAACAAAATTCTCATTTATCTATAATTACCAATGTCATCAAACCAAATACTTTCAGAAATCAAGTTAGCTCCCACCACCTTAGATTTTTTGTTCTTATAAATTTTCCAAAACTTTGAAAAATTAAAGAAGTTTTGACTTACTTCTAAAAAGCATGATTCTCAAAAGAAAACATGTCACTACCAACTTATATTAACAATAATATCTTTATTCAACTCATGTCACATGCACCCACAAAAAGTTCCCATGTAAGACACAACAAGAAATGAAATTCGAAAATTCGAGTAAATAAAAAGTGACATATACTAGTATTATAATCGGTTAGAAATGGTCAAATATTTAATCATAATAAAAAAAAGTTATTCAAGAAAAAAACTAAAATATAGTTAGAAAGAATAAAAAAAAAAGTTGAAAAAAGGAAAGAGAAAGTTTGTGTTTCTAAAGAAAAAAAAAATCCTTATATGCATTGGTTAACTTTAATTCTCATCTATGTTTATTTTGTTTAACTAGAGCAATATGAATGTAACCAATATTTTGTGCGTTATACACACAAGTAACTTAATTATTTTAACAAGTTAGATCAACTATAGTGTCTATTAAGGTAATAACTAATTTCTTATATGGTGCATGTATTCAAAATTGAAGAATATTGAATAAATTTCACTTAAACTAACAATATTATGTATTTTAGATTTATTGAATAGATTACAATTATTTTGAGATAATTTAGCATAAGGTGTATTTGAATTTTAATGGTAGATTACATCTATATCATCAATATATAAAGAGAATTTCCTCTTTTGTGTCCACTATTCAAAATTCTAATTTTACCCTTTAAATGTAATTATTTATTAAATTTTTAGAAATTTACTCTTATTTTTACAAATTTTTTTTTATAAAACCGTCTATCTCTACTTTTTCTTTTTTCCTATTTATCAATCGTTATTCTCTCATCTTTTCTGATATATTTTACTTTATTTTTAATAAATATTTTATTTTATATATTAACTTAATAATATTACAATATCATTACCTAATAATATAATATCACACATATTTAAAAAAATGCATACATGCGTGATATCGCATGTGTTTATACTAGTTTGTGTTTAAAATGATTTTTGGTGTTATCAACTTTTTCTTGAAGTAGTTTAACATAATACATATGTATTTGTTATTACTCATTTTGCATTCACCCATACACAACCATGATTAAATATGTCGTGGATGGGTATGTTTCTCCACTTTAATTCATGAAATTTAATCTTTTAGATTAAAATTATTTTTTTTTCTATGTTTTAAAATTTATATTTTTGTATTTAAATAAAACATACAATGAATATTGAGAGAGTGATCCTATCCTATGTACCAAACCAAACTCAACTCCGTTCACATATTTGTCTAACAAAAAGTCTGACCAAAACCAAAGTGCAGTCGCTTCACTATAATGACTCCCACGTGGGTGTTGTCACGAACCAGATTGGCACGTGCAGCTTCCTCCACAAATGAAACAATGAACTTTTAGGTCAAATAACAACCTTTTTGCCTTAATTATTTTTCTCATATTATTTTTTGTTTACTTATATCATTCAATTAACAAAATGTTGAATAAATAGTTTTCCCAATTTAACCAAATTTTATAATTTTTAAATAAAATTAAATATATTTTTTTCTAAAAATATATTTTTAATTTTTAAACTTGAATGTAAAATTAAAATTTATCTATATTTTAAATTTTAATATATTTTTAGTTTTTAAACTTGAATGTAAAATTAAAATTTATCTATATTTTAAATTTTAATATATTTTTATTCATATATTTTAAAAATAAATTAAAAATAAATGAATATAATTTTTCATTCAACCATATTGATTTTTTAAAATTTATTAACAATCAGAATGACATTTTAACATTTTAAGATGAAAAGTATCACTCATAAACAACTCAAACATTAATCTGAAATATATTTATTATGTCAAAAAAGTTAACCGTAGACAAATTAACATAATTATACATATTTAATTTTAAAATTTAAAAATTAAAATACATCAAAATTTAAAACATAAACAAATTTAAATGTGTCTAATCTTAAGACTAAAAACATAATCCTAAAAAATTATATATTATCTTAAACAAAATTATAAAATATTTAACCCCGACAGCTTTACAACTATTTTCACGTAATAAACAAAATTTCATAACTAACTATACAGCTTTTACATATTATTTAGTAAAATAGTATTTTAGTAATAGAACAACATATTTGATTATAACTCATGAAACAAAATAATTTAAAATAATTTAAAAATGGAAACTTATTTAACTCCTTTTTAAGTATCTAACAGTAGTACAATTATACATTTTATAATATTATAATTCTTACTGTTCTTAAATCTCAATTAATATTTATTAACTATTAGAAATAATGTTCCGTTGTTAACAATTAAAAAATTGATCCAACTTTTATCAATAAATGAATAAATGAACTGGAAAAGAGTTAAAAATTACCAACCATTATCTAAAAAAAACATGAAAGAGATTAGAATAGTTCTGTAAAGGAAAATATATATAAAAAAAGTAAAATACACCCACTTTACAACTTAAAATTTTAACATATACTATTTTCCTTTTCAAAATGTTAAAGTATTTAGTTTTTTTAGGAAAACCACAGAAGAGATTCAATTTTTTTCCTTATTTAAAACAGCAAAAAAGAAATTGTTTATTTTTGGAAAAATATATCAGACAAACACTGAAAAAAAAGGTTAAATATGATAATTAATATTTTTTTCTTAAAAAGAATACACAAGTAAAAAAAAAAGTGAGAGAGACAAAACAATAAATAAAAAATAAAAAATAAAAAAATAAAATAAAAAAGAAAGTGGTGAAAATAATATATTCCTTAAAAGTGAATTTGTGCTGCAAAGAGAAGCAATAAATAAGTAGAGTGTGTAAACCAAAGTTTTTGAGTGGTGGTGTTCACTCACACCCACAATTCACCCTATAAAAGCACCAGTCTCCTCATGGAACCTCCCCAAACCTCAACCCTTCACACCATTCTCCAAACCCCTTTCAAATTTTTCTCATCACTTTCTTCTCTTCACCATTCAATTCACCCATGGCTGATGCTACAACCAGCACCAGCAGCAAGAGCAATTCCCTCATCCACCATCCCTCAAACCACCGCGGTGGTTGGAATGCTGCCATCTTCATCATATGTGAGTTTCTCTTCCCTCATTTTCCCTTTCTCATTCCATCTCTTCACACACAAACATTAACACAAACACCTTGCACATACTTCACATCAAACCTCAATTTCCCAAAACTTTTCTCACTTCCAACAATTCCATCAAGCTCTGAAAACAACAAGAAATGAATCCAAACACACATTAACCTATGAAATCAAATCACACACTCACACACTCTCACACACAAACACACACACACAAACACTTTTTCTCTTTCATCATCATCATCATCACAAGTTTGATCTTGATGATTCCATAGTTGTGGAGTTTGCTGAGAGATTTGCGTACCAAGGATTGGCGAGCAACCTTATCCAGTACCTGACAAATGTTCTGAACGAACCCATCACGCAAGCAGCGAAAGATGTGAACACATGGGTGGGAGCTTCTTCCCTCTTCCCTCTGCTTGGAGGTTTCATAGCTGATTCCTATCTGGGTCGCTTCAACACCATTGTCTTGTCCTCGCTCATCTATCTTGTGGTAAGTAAAAATTTATTTTTTTTTTCACACCCCTTTTTCATCATTTGCTTGCTTTAATCTTTCTTTTCACTGTTGCAACAAGTTCAATTGCTTTGGGTAAAACATTGTCATGTCTCTCTTCTTCCCTGCTTGATTCTTGCCGAATGGGTGGAATCTAATTTATGTGCTCACTGCTCTTTGGATGCAACAACTTTGTCTTTTTGCAACTTCACTCCCTTACGTCTTTGGTCCCACATCGTTCCGGAACCATAATAAATATCACATTACTTTTTTACTATTTCTTTTTTTTTTTTTCGTTCAGCGGAATCTCGTAAACGCGTTATTTTATCGCGGCAAATACAAATTATCAACACCTCTCAAATAAATTTCATGCTTTATTTATCATAATTGAAAACTATTTACTTGTTATTTTATTTATGTATACATAATTATGAATATTTTTCATTTTAAAAAGATATAAAATTATTAAAACTTTTTTTTTTGTTTACTGTTGATATGTCACTCGAATCTAGAAATGAATTTACAACTGTCAAAATAAAGATATTTTTTTTGGCCAATGATTTGTTGTGTTACTAAAATTTGTCTGAAATAGTCGTACTTTTTAAGGAAAGGAAAAACGTATATTAGTTTAAATGGATTTATATTGTATAGCAAGTACATTTAATTCTTTTTATAAAGTTAATTTTAAAGGAATATTTTGGTATAGGAATTTGTGTAGTTAAATATTTTTTTAAAGAACCGTGCCTTGCTTATAAAAATGGATTAAATGAAACAAAATAATATTTATTGATTCCTTAACTATTATTTTAAGGACACGGAATATTTTTTTCTTGTTCTCATCATTGGATGTTTTTGTGTATATTAGTTTCTTAATAAAAATTAAGATGACAAACATTTATTGTAAGTAAAAAATAGTATAACATTATTTATACGTTGTTTTCTTTTGGTTTGGACTCTGTTTTTTTCTTACAGTTTTGGAATGTGACTTCAAAAAAAAAATTCTTTATGCGAATAGAATACCCAAAATGTCTCTAATATTGCTTTAATTATGATTATTAGTAATTTTTGAAACTAAATTAAACTATTTAATATAGGGTCTAGATGTTTTTCCTTTCTTAGAAATACGTCGCATCTTTAACATTTTAAGCATTAAAGGATATTTTTATTATAGATTATAAATTTATGAATCAGAATCTTATAATATCTCTTAATTACGTTATCGGTATGATGATATACGTATTAAGTAAGATTTTGAGTTGTAAAAAGGAAATAACAGATTTTTGCTTTAAAGTAGTGAATTATCTAATACAATATTAATTAAAGTATTGAATTAAATAAAAGTTGTAAGAAATTTTAAAAGTGATGTGTAATAATGGAATTCATGAAAAATAAATTAATGCTTAATTTATTCAAGTTTGTTATGGAAATTATCTAATAATAAATATATTTTTAATTATTATCACTTTTAATATCTTTTTTATCACATAAGATCTTAATTTGAATGTTATGACTTTTATTAATTAATAGTATTTGACTGATGATAGAAATATATATATTCTTTTAAAAATATTTTCTTTTTATTTTTATGAGTCAAGTTTATGATTTTAGAGTTATAAATTCTATGTCATGTTTGGAGTGTAAATTCTTTGTTAAATCTTTTTGTAGTATTCCTAATATGTCTTCAAAATACACCATTTTTAACATATTAAAATTTTTTAATATATCAAAATTAGGATAAATGAATATATTTTATTTTGTAAACTTAACAAAAAGACAACACCAACTCAGAGTTAACTAATAAATATTTATGAATATCAAGTTTCGTAGTGCTTTGCATGACCATGCAATTACCCTAAAGTAGTTCAATTAATGCATTAATTAAACCTTAAGTAAAATCATTAACTATGTATCAAAAACTTAAAAGCATGTGTAATTTGACATTTCTTTAATTAAAATTGCATCGAAAGAAGGAATAATAAATAATAACATCCGAGAGAAGAAAAACGGTCATTTAATAAATTGATAACTATGGTACAGTTATAATAAATATCACAACCTGACAACTACCTGTGAATGGCGTCATCGAAGGTTGTTTTCTTCTAAACACAAACTTCATTGCATTTTGAACACCGTGATCGAATTTATTTTTTTTCTGAAAACCATTAATATAATTTAAGAGCCTTAAATATATATTTTGAAAATTCTAATAGAGATCCATTCATTTGTTAAATATGAAACCACAGTTGAATTTAAAAGAAGAAAAACACCATTAAATGAATGTAAAAACTAAATTAGCAAACTAATAATATTAGGAGACCCATTAGCCAACTAAATTATTGAAAGGTGGTGAACATAACTTGCAAAATACACTATTCATGATTCAAGTTTCAGCACTTAATTATTGAGATGTTAATTGTGAGTATTATGTGGGGTATTATGTGTTGTTATGGGAACACACTTTTCCACTTCCATGGAACACTCAAATGCTTGAGCACATCAATTGTGATTCCAATATTCCGTACAAGATTTGCATATTTCCTGTGATTGTCCACACTATACATGTCAGCCATGCATGCACTGTCAATTAGTTTAATGCATAGTTTTAGCGTTGATGGAAGAAGAATATCATATGTTATCCTCACATCATCATCATGTATATGCTACAGGGCATGATTTTCTTGACCCTTTCAGTCACTGCTCTCAAGCACAAACTCCTCTTTTTCTTGGCACTTTATGTCCTCGCCATCGGCGACGGAGGTCACAAACCTTGCGTTCAGACCTTTGCCGCCGATCAATTCGACGAGGACACGCCAGAAGAAAGAGACACCAAAAGTTCCTTCTTCAACTGGTGGTATCTAGGAATTGTTGCTGGCTCAACTGCTTCTGTGTTTGTTGTCATATATCTTCAGGTAAATTCATCAAATTCATTTGTTTTTATTGTTTCTAATTGAGTAAAATATATAATATGCTTTTATAAATTTAGAGGATAAATTGGATGCTATTTGATCGGGTTATTTTAGCAATTTTAGATATTAAAAGGACATTTTAATAATTTTAAAGATTAATTTGATGTATTACATTTTTAGCTTGGTTTTCTCATCATGGATGATAAGAAAAAAAAAATGCTGACATCAATTTGCTTATCTAAAAATATTGGTAACACCAAATTGTTTTTTTATTAAGAATAACTCTTGCATTTATAAATTGTCTAGATATGATCTATTTAAAAAAAAAATTCAAAAGGTAATGAGAAATAATGTTATATTATTATTACTATTATTATCTTAAGCTTTTGCTGATAAAAACATGTTCGAATTTTTATTATCTCGTGGCGCTAATTTGATTCCAGTACACGGTAAGTTTGGAAATATTTTTAACTGAAAAGAATCATTCGAGAATCAAATTGTTGCAAAAAAGTCTTTCGAAAATCTGTCGAATGACAAAAGTTGGATTTCCTCTATTGCTAATTTGTTGTTTTGTGATTAATTATTTAATCGTATTTGGTAATATAACCACGTTTAGCACATACCTTCTATGTTTCATAATTAGTCAAATTTTGAATATGACTTTACTTTTTTACTCGTTTAATCAATATTTAAGACGTAACATATTAACTTATGTCCATTCCATGGACCATCAGATTTTGACAACACAACTATAGTTAACTTATTTAGGATAAAGTTGTTTTCTTAGTTTTTTTCGAAGTGTAGGGTTGAATCTTCCGCATTTGTTTCTTGGGAAAAAACCATGATTGGAAAACCCTATTCAAGATTAAACTATTATAAAAACATTTGATTATTATTATTATTTGTGTAGTCATTATCCACAAATAAGAAAGTAATTAACTAATAAAAAAAGATGGCCATGCATAGATGCAATGTACAATATAATATCCTAGTTGACATTAAATAACATTATTTTTTCTCTTATGAAAGAATGGTTTGGAAGGTAGGTCATAGGTGGGACTAGTAAAATGAAAGAAGCAATATAAAATTGAATTATTTGTTTATTTTATATGTGTGTGAGGCTAAATCAAATGGAATAGTACTATAGTGGATAAACACCCGAAAGAGAATTTATGGATCACACGCATTTCTTTATTAGAATATCAAGTTTCACTAACATGGGAACATATTCCTCACATAAGTCTTTTCCATTTATATGCACCACCCTTGGACAAGTCATAAGTGAAATGCACTCTTCATTGTAAAAAAAGGTGAGAAGAGTGCTCCATGACTTTTAATATTTTACAAAGAATGTTTGGTTAAATATAGACAAAAACCCTCTCCTTGTTATCGATGAAGTCTACTTGTTATTTTGGTGTTATTCTCTGTTATTTTTACTGAATATTAAAAATACACTGATATTAATATATTTAATTTTTCAAAATATCAATAGTTATGGATGATAAAAAAAAATTCAACGAAGAATCTAAATTCGCAAGTGATACTTAATCTTGAATTCTTAGAGGAGATTATCCAAAATTACAAATCATAATTTATGTCACTCACTCTCTTCATGTTATGGTGATAAATAATACATATTATGATGTCATGGGATGTTCCTTGATGATGTTTTGATGTATATGATTGTGAATGATGATGATGAAACAGGACAATATTGGGTGGGGAGTGGGGCTGGGAGTGCTGGCAGGGGTGTTGGGTTTGGCATTGGCACTGTTCTTGTTGGGAATCAAAAGGTACAGAAAGGAAGGCCCAACAGGGAGCCCATTTACCAGGCTGGCCCAAGTCTTTGTTGCGGCCTCGCGTAAGTGGCGCGTGCACTCCACGCACGGTCACCACCACAATTATTGCTATGAGGAGAAGGAGCTTGATGAGCCCCATCATCTCCATGTTCCACCAAAAATCCACACTCTCCTCCATACTCCTCAATTTAGGTGGGTGCCACTTCTTTTAACTACTAGAATTCTCCACACTTTTCTTTCCCATGATTCTATAAAAAAGGACATTTTTTTTATTTATTAGAAATAGCAATCTTTTCTTAGATCCACCTCTAAATCAAAAGGGTTCTTGAATAAGATTTCTGTTTACTAAAAGTTCATAGAAAGAATCATTTTTTTTCCTTGAAAACAATTAAATAGTTCCTCCATGTGGATTATGATTAAGTAGAGGTGGAAGGAATGATGATGGATTTGTGGTAGTGTGACGATAGAGTCATTCAGCAACTAAATTGAACTTCTTTTTTCTTAGATAAGAACATTAGGTATAATCAATCAAAGTAAACAATGTTGCTAAAAAGAATAAGGGGGGTTTTCTACAAATTTCAGCCCCTATAAATCAAAGAAGCATCTAGGTGTTGATAATTTATTTTACATATTAAATGCATGTACACCAAATTTTAAAGGTGATCGCAATTTCAACCATTGTTTAAAAAATCAATGTGTTAGATGATGATAAAGTGTACCTTTCTCATTTTGAAAAAAGTGGAATCCATTGTCACACGCACATGGTGAATGCTATTTTATATGCATACCTATTTTTTCATATCTAGGCTATTATGGAGGTGTCTCTGTTTCTCTTTTTTTTTTTGCTTTGCATCCTTAACACAAGCACTTCTGTGAACACCGTATTTTATAATCACAAATGAAAAAGCATGGAACAATATTAAATTAACCATCACCCATGTTTCAGCACAAGACTTTCTTTAACATAGACTATGCCACTACCAAAAAGAAAGAAACATAGACTTTATCATTATTCAATGCATTCTACAAGTATCTTATTAGTTGTACCACTCATACAAGAATTATTCCCATCACTCACTGAAAATCTGATTGGAGTCAACTCTGAAACACGAAAACTGATGGGGGCCACAAGGGTTTGGTCCATGGTTGGAGTTGATACCAACAACAGATTGTGGAACAAGGACAATCTTTTTCTTTTTCCCTGTGTTTTTGTTGACACTTTGGATTACCACATGATTGCTGAGACGAAATTGGATGAAACTGAAACAGATTTTTGGACAAGGCAGCGATAATCGATGAAGTTGATGCCAAAAGCAAGACAAGAGATCCTTGGAGGCTGTGTTCAGTGACACAGGTTGAGGAAGTGAAACTCGTCCTACGTTTGATTCCAATATGGATAAGCTGTTTGATGTTCACGGTTGTGCAATCTCAAGTGCACACATTCTTCATCAAGCAAGGTGCCACAATGGTACGTTCCATAGGGCCACATTTTCAGATCCCTCCAGCATCACTCCAAGGCCTTGTTGGAGTCACAATCCTCTTTGCAGTGCCATTCTACGACCGTGTGTTTGTGCCTCTGGCGAGAAAGTTCACAGGCAAACCCACTGGGATAACAGTGCTGCAGAGAATCGGTGTTGGACTTTTTCTGTCAATTCTGAACATGGTTGTGTCAGCACTTGTGGAGGCCAAAAGGGTTGGTGTTGCAAAGGAACATGGCCTAATTGATGACCCAAAAGCAGTTTTACCAATCAGCATCTGGTGGCTGTTTCCTCAGTACTTGATCACTGGAATGTCTGATGCATTCACAATTGTGGGGCTGCAGGAGTTGTTCTATGACCAAATGCCTGAGGCTCTCAGGAGTTTGGGAGCTGCAGCATACATAAGCATTGTTGGGGTTGGTAGTTTTGTTGGAAACATTGTCATAGTTGTTGTTGAGGCTATCACATCAAGGTCTGGTGAGAAGTGGCTTGGTAACAATCTCAATAGGGCACATCTTCACCACTTTTACTGGGTTTTGGCAGGGTTGAGTGCTGTTAACCTGTGTCTTTATGTGTGGATTTCAATGGTTTATGTGTACAAAAAAGTTGATGAGGGTCATCACAGTGATCATCAGGGTTCTTCTGGCCACAAATACAGACCAGGAGTTTGAGAGTTATTAGAACACAAATGTTTGGCTTTTGCCAACCACACCAACTCCAAGATCAAAGTTAAGTCTAGATTACAGTTCTAGTTCCAATAAATAGTAGTTTCTCTTGGATTTCAATGAGAGGATTTAGTTTATCATCATATTCTATATATTTATATATAGAGAGAGAGAGAGGGTAATTATTAGTTATATTTATTTCAAGTTATAAATGTTTAAAGCATTGTATAAAATCATGAGTTAATGTATAATTTAATTCTGAAAATGGCCATTTGTGTTGTTTTATGAGTTTTTTGTGTTGTTTTATACTAAATATTAAATATTATTTTTTTTAAGTTTTGCTTTTTCATAACTTGAATAAATGACTTGGCGAAAGTAGTGAACAAATAGATAATATGTTCATTCATGTGAAAACAACATAAAATAATACATGTTTGATTCTTGTTCTTGTTTAAATGTATGTATTGAAACACTTAATATTAATATTACTGTAACAAGTAAAATTATATAAAATATTAAAATAAAAAAAATGATATTAAGATTAAACATGCCTATTAACAAAACAATTTCAGAATTTAAAAACTTTAAAAAATGAATCTCAGCAACATCTTTTCTTAAGAGTCAACTCATAAGGAGAAGAACAAACATTTATGTACGTACCAAAACTTAACATCAAACCAAAGTATGCTGCTCATTATTCTTCAAAGGAATACATTCTGACACCACATATTTTTTCAATCTCTAAATTTAGAGTTCAGAGAAAAAGATAAAAAATAATATTCTAATTTCTATTTATCGTAAACAAAACTAAGTGTTTCTACGATCAATATTGACATTTAAGGAATTTTTATTATACAAATACAGTAAACACGTTTTTCACTTATTTTTCCTAAAACCTTATTATTCCTAATTCTTTTCGATCGTCACAACTTTTTTATTTACGGTGTCATATTAAAATTTTCTCAAATTCACCCATGCATGACAGAAAAAACTCGGAGGATTTTTTTTCTTTGAGAACAAAGATAAATATTCATTTATGAAAAAGCTTGACAAAACTAGCACGACCAATTGTTTATATACATTACTTTTTGTTTCTATACACTGTTTTAAACGTGACTGTTTTAAAAAAAAATATATGATTTTAGTTTTTAAATTTTAATGTGAAATTAAAATTCAACTCTGTTCCAAATTATGATAGAATTTGATTCTCAAATTTTAAAATTTAATAAGTATAATCATTGTAATCTAATTGTGTTATTTTTTTAAGGTATTTTGAATTAGTATTTAAGTTGTTTATACTATTTTAACGATTTTAACTCAAATATTAGTTTAAACATCATTTAATACATAAAATTATTAACATAGTTGGAATAAAAATATTATATTTAATATTTGAAAATTAAAATATTTTAAAGTTTGAAAATGATAAATTCTAATTTTATGTTAAAATTTAGGTATTAAAAATTTAACCTTAAAACAAATATATTGGATAATGTAAAGTAAAATATAGGTATATGTAGTATATTTTAAAACAAATTAAAGTTAACTTAGGCTATATTTGACCACAGTTAAACTACTAACTTTTTTTTATTCACAATTGTTAAAATAATTAGACTATAAAATAAAAAGGAATCAAATCTGACATTGGTAAATTTAAAGCAGGAGCATCTTTAAGGGATACCTTTAAGTGGCAAAGTAAGTGATAATTGAGCAAAGAGACACACCTTGTTCCCACACCTTTTTATCTATGTGCATCCAAAAGCATAAAAAAAAGTTTATACATATCACATTACTTTTTTTAAATTATAAATATTATTAATAAATTCAATTTCTGTCCACAAAAGCTATTATTTCAATATCTGAACCTATTAAATGACGAGTATTTAAAAAATTGTCCTTGTTTAATAACTTCGTAAATTAAAATGAATAGAACTTAATAAGTTTAGAGACTAGAGTAATATGTTTTGTAAATTAAAGTTATTTAATTTAATTTCTGATTGACCAAAATATTTTATGGAAGACATCAAATTTTCTTTAGAATTACAATTATAATATATAAAGAATGAAAAAAAGATATAAAATAGATTATAACATTTTTAATCTTTATTTTATGATCTCTCTCTATATATATGCTAAATATTCAGTTTATTTAGTTATTTGTTTCTATAATAGATCATATTTTTAGGTAGCTTGGAGTTTATTAAAACAAGTCTATTAAAATATTGAGTAAGATAAGATTTTAAATTGTAATAATTAGTTCACTTTATTGGTTGTCTAGTTAGATGTTGATGATCTTTTATCTATTTATCGAAAAAATGTTAGACAATTTTAGAGTTATACGATTAACGGACGTAAGTAAAGGAGTTAATCATACTGCTAGAAATATCGAATTTATTGACTAAAATTTATTAAATAATGAAAATTTATTAAATAATTTATTGAGGAGAATTATAGATAGATTTTGACATTTTATTCATTGACAAAAATTTTCTTTAGTTAGTAAGTAGGGTTATCATAGATAAATTATCTCTCAATAAATTTCGTCAATAAAATTATCGTGGTTGTTTACCGATGGATGCGAATCGTCGATAATTGAGTGAAAAAATTCAATGAAATTTCTAGATTTAGAGGTGTTTCTCCTATTCTCCAGGTCGCAAGCAGCCCCGTTTTCTCCAAAATCCTCCATTTCCTTAAATTTCGCCTCAAGTTCTTCCTTTCCCACGTCTCAATTTTCAGACCTTCGTTCCCCACTCAACATTTCCTTCAAAAATTCAACTTCAAGTTAAGATTTGGACATCTCAAAGTGTTAGCACGGGTGACTCCAGGTCGAGCCTCGACTTTTCGGTGGCGCTCCCGACCAAACGATTAGAACGCCTTTCCCCTTTGTCAATAAATTGGGACATTGGGTTATTGTGGACTAATTATCCGTTGGTAAATTTTGTCGATAATGTTGGTGCAATTGTTCACCGATGAATGCAAGTCATCGATAATTGAGTGATAACTAAAATGAAATTCGCATATTCAAAAGGGTGTTTCCTCCATTCTCTAGGTTGCGAGAAAACCTACTTTTCCCATTCTCCTCCTCCCTAAAATCTTCCATTCCCCAAAATTTGCCTCAAATTCTTCCTTTACAATGTCCCAATTTCACCAACCTTCGTTCCCCACTGAACATTGCCTTCAGAAACCCAACTTCGAGTGAGGATTTGGGCGTCTCCAAGTGTCAACACTCGCATCTCTTGGTTGGGTTTCCTTGGCTTTCTGGTGGCGCTCTTAACCAAACAATTGATTTGTAATGTCTCGCCACCCTCGTTGGTAAATTGGGACATTGGATTATTGTGGACCATCTATTTGTCGGTAAATTTCATTGATAAGGTTGTCACATTTGTTTACCAATGGATGTGAGCCATCGGCAATTGAGTAGGTGAATACTGTTAGTCTTTATTTTAGTAGCGTTTTTGTAGTATCCAATGTACTCTCTATTTCTTCTTCTTCTTCTTGAGTTACTTCATATAGGGTTTGAAGAAAGCAACCAATTTAAAATTGTTTTTGGCTCTTTTTTAATGTCTTTCTTTTGTCTAATGACCTCGATATTGATGGATGCATTAAATGCACTCCATGCAACGATAAATGTTCTTTTCTTCTCTATGTATCATCACAAGATATACTTATCTATTCTTTAACAGTGTGTCCCTCCTTAAATTTGTCTAAAGTAAATGTCGTACGAAATAGATAGTTGTTCTAAAGTTGTCAATGCAATATTGTTCATAAAGTTATTGAAGAAAATAAACTTTAACTTTTTATCCAAGAGATCTTCATATATGACTTGTTATTTGCTTAACACATTTGTTTTGGAAGATGAAAGTGAATATCTCTTACAACATAGAATAAACATTTATATATATTTTTGTATAGCATGAGGTTAACTCACTTCCATGTGCTTATTATCGTATGACAACATCAATGTTATATTAGACATAAGAAAAAGAAGAATGCATAGTATAATATCATTTGTCAGAAACACATATGTCTTCCATTATTTGTTGTAGAATTAAATCACCATCTTTCAAATGAAGCATAATCATATTTTATACTTGACTATTTTTAGCACTTAATCAAAATCATAAGGTGTTAGACTTTTACTCTGATAGTAATAGAATCTTTAACTTATTGTAAGTCTTTGACAATATATCTTTGTGTTATCAAATTAGTTTTCAACTTTCTCTAAGAGGCATGTACCAATTCTCTTCTATTCTTATCTTTTCTTTGTAACTTCATGTCAATGTCTCCCTTTTTTAAAGAAAAATAAATTAATTTTATTGATTAATGAGAAGGTAGGTGGACTGCGAAATTAGTGTTTCTTCATTTGTGGACATATGGAATCGATTCCATAATTGATTCCCTCACACATGAAGATGGATTTCTCACTTATGATTGTGTGTTCTTCACCAATGTGCCATGCAACTTCACACTCGCTACACTCTTGTCATCTTCATTCCACTACTCACTAACCTCAAAAGATTAAGGACGAAGAACACCAAGTTGTCGCATGCACGTGATATGACATTATTGTAAAAATGCACCTTATCACCGCAAATCCTCTTCCCTTTGGCAAGATGGGATGAGGATGTTATCCCGCAAATTGGCACTCGTCCTCTCTCGTAAATCCATGGATAGGAACATAATAATCACTCGCATATCCGTCTCTACAAATCACTCTCTATAGTAAATCTGTAAATGGGAACACAACCTTAGGGATAACAATGGTGTGTATAAACTCTTTTTTTTCTATCTTTATAATTATTCTTTCATAAAAGTGATTTTCAAATAAAGTTTGACTCTTTCAATGTTTCATCAACAGGGTTGACAACAGGTGGGGATATTTCTCATTTCTACAAATGAATCATAATTCAAGTAAAAACTCATACTCCTACCAAAGCAACACATAAAAAATTTGTCACATTTCCATTGCATAAGGTACTCAAACATATTTTTTATTGTTTTAAATATTAATTAAATATTTTTTATAAAAAAATATATAAAAAAATGATATTATCAAATATTCAATATTAAAATAATTTATATTTTCTTTTTTTTCTAATATCAAATATAAAAAAATATTCTAAATTCATAAATATCATATAAAAATTAGATAAATTTTAAATTATTATAAATAATAATAATTAAACATGTTTCCTAAAAATAAGTTTCATATAAAATTAATATAAATTTTTTAAGTTATCTAATAAACTAAATGTGTTATTTAAAGGAAGAAGAAAATGAGAAAGTGATATTAGGAGGAGATGGGAGAGAGTATAGATGTACATACTCCTCCATGTGCTAATATCCAATTTAAAAATTAAAAGTTATTTATTTTTGTATTACTCAGTTAAGATAATAATTTTTTATTAAAATTCACAACGAATTCGAATAATATACATGTGGTATCTTTAATTATATATTAATTATTTAACTTTCATGATATTGATGAGTTAATATATTTTTTTCTCAGGTAACTTTTTGTTAATTTTTGCAAAAGGAAAAATGAAAAACATATATATGGAAAACTAAAATTAAAAAAATAGAAAACTTCATAAATTAAATTATCTATAAACTAATTTATCCTATAAAGAAATTAATTTGAATTGTTTTTATTTTTCTACTTACTAAAAGAAATGGTCAATATATTTTGAATTAACTAGGAGGAATGAGCTTGCTCACTTTTTTCCAACACAATTCCTGCTATTTAAATTCGTTTAAGTCATTTTATAACAATTATTTGAGAAAAAAATAAAGTAACCTTCATTTAGTATCTTGGATAATTGTTTATTATTACTAGTAAAAAATGACTAATGTTATTCAAATTTTAGGTTAATATTATTTACTTATATATTATCATACGTGAACAATAATTTTATCTAAAATTGATATTAAAAATTAATAGTCTTTAAAAGATTACTTTCTGTATTCTACAACACTTTTTTCCCTTTCTATTTTTCTCTTTAATCAAATTAAACTCATCATCCTAATTTTTTTCCTTTTCTTTTTCAAAATGAATCATGCAATGAATTGAGAGAGAAATTGAACTGCGTTGACCTATTTCTCTGCCAAAAGGTGTGTCCAAAAGCAAAGTGCAGTCTCTTCACTATAATGACTTCCACATGAGTGTTGTTGCCACGTGTCACATCACTCGTCACGTGTCACGTCACTCGCCACGTGCAGTTCTCCACAGAGGAAACAAACCCTCCATGCATGCCCATGCATCATGCCCATGCTACACCATGCCCATGCACCATCCACATAAACAAAAGTGTCATGTCACCACACTAATTTATGCATGGAGAATATTTTTCAAAATATCTATAAAAAATATTATTAAATAAAATTCTATTATATAGTCCTATATTTTATAACAAAATTTCGAGAAATTTTAGTATTATGTTATGGTTATCCTAAGATAACTATAAGAAAAACATAAAAATTTTGTTGAAAACCTCAGGAACCAAATTGTTAATAGAGAAAACTGAATTGAACTAAAGAAATATTTAACTGAGTTAAGTTATATAAAATTATTAACTATTTTTAAAAATTGTACTATAATAATATTATTTCATTTTTGAAAACTAAAGTAAATTGTATAATATTATTTAATTATACATATTCCATATATATTTATATTTGGTCTGAAGAGTACTATACCTCTGTTAACTATACACAGACAAAGAAATTCACTTAACTGCATTTAACTTCTTAAAATATTCTTTGAAAATATTTTTTTTTCTTAAAATAAAAAATTCAAGGTCAACAGTTATTTAAAATTACGATATTTAAAGAAATGTTTAAAATTATTCACATTTGAAAATAAAAATAATAATATTTAAGAGATGAAATTATAGTTTAATTTGGAACAAGAAGAATATTGAAAACTCATATCTTAATTAGGGTTTTTTGTTGAATCATCCAAGTTCACATATATGTATTTCCTCCTCCAATATCCAACCTAAGCAATGTGATGAAATCTGAAAAGGTCTAATCTAAGATATTTTGATTGTGCTCTTTCTTTTGAGGAAGAACACAAATTGGTGGCAAGCATTTAGTGAATATTTCAACTTAATGATGGAAAATGTCATAGATTCATAGTGACATGTTTATGAGGGACATCCACTGAAACAGGATGTGAAATTCAATTATTCACTTCAATTCATTTAAAATTTAACATGTATTCAATTTTTTTTAATGGATTGATGAAAATAAATAGATGATTAATTTGACTCAAATGGAAACTAATAAACTTCTACAACAACAAAAAAAAGTTAGTATAGATGAGAAGATGATTGAATTCTTTGTTATAATCAATATATATTTTGAATCGATATGAATCTTTATACATATATAACACTATTTTATAATTAATTATTTTATGATTTAATTATTCTTTTGGTCTTTGTTTTTGTCAAAAAATATTAAATTGGTTTTTTAATTTTTTTAAATTTCAATTTGGTCCTAATTTTTAAAAAATTGATGCAATTTAATTATTTTTGATAAATTTCTTGAAACAAATTAATAAATTTTCACCAGAACTAAAGTTATTAATAAAAATGACTTATTTTATCAATGTAATTAATATAATCATGGTGTCAATTTCAATAAAAAATCATTAATTTTGTAAAAAAAATTTAACGAAAATGACCGAATTAAATTAATTTTGTACAAATCGGGATTAAATTAAAACTTTAAAGTATCGAAAGATTAAGTTGACATTTTTAAACAAAAATAGAAAAAACAGTAATTAAACTTTATTATATTTAATGGTACGAATCAACCTAGAAATTTGATGTAAAATTGACTTAATAATAAAAATAAAAAAGAAGAATAAAAAAGAATGTGAATTCAACTCACTAAAATTTGAAAAAAAAAAGTAAAAGAAAAATCATAAATTCAACTTTTCTTGCGAATAAAATAGCAACTAACATTTATCCATAACACTAAACACTCCTATATGAAGTTGTTTATTCTTTTTTAAACTCTATACTTTTTTGTTAGGGTTTGGATGATGAATTTGACTCATGGATCATTGATTGAAGGTAAGCATGAAGATTTTTGCACTATCTTCTCCAAAACTTGACAAGAAAAAAGATGAAAGTTGTGAGCAAAAAGTATATTAAAAATTTGAATAAGTGGAGGTGTCAGAGTGAGTGAGTGAAGATGTGATTTAATATTCATCATTTTGATTTGTGTCTATTGAGAGATCCTGCAGAGATATGTGTATCTTTTTATGTTATTGTACTCTATTTTTGTGTCTAAAAAGTCAAAATATGAAATCCATTATTAGTTATTGAAGGCCAATCATGGACTAACATTTACAATGCAATATAAATTGTCTTCCTCATTTTGGTAACCTTTGATTCAATCATGTAATACCATGCTTTCTTAACCTTCAATCCTTATCTCTAATTTTATTCTTACTTTCTTTAAATCATATCAAATCAAACTAACGTACATATAAAAAAGAGAAATACATGATTAAATATGTTTTTACTCCCATAACTTTCAATAAATTTTAAAATTAGTTTATTTTAAAATTTTAGACCAATTTCATTATTCATTTCTCAAAATACGTGAATTTAATCTTTTTAATAAAATTTTTGTTAAGTTTATTTGACATTTCAAACGTGTTTCATAATAGTATTTGACTTAACATTAAAGCAAAAATATGTCAAATAGTATAAACAACTTAAATACAATTCCGAAATGCATACAAAATATCAAATAAACTTAACAAAATTTGATTAAAATGACTAAATTCACGTATTTTGAAAGATGAATGACTAAATTGATCTAAAGTTTCAAAATAAACTAATTTCAAAATTCACTAAAAATTAAGAGATCAAAAATATATTTAACCCAAAAATATATCATCTTGTCCTTTATATATATATATATATATATATATATATATATATATATATATATATATATATATATATATATATAATATATTATATATATATTTTTTTTTATAATGATTTTATATA
>Ga0214545_1006608_pt1 | contig 20062 bp, 11 predicted proteins | sample CNSS4metaG_FD_160064 | JGI IMG/M metagenome (GOLD analysis project Ga0214545, IMG submission 160064) | Root nodule microbial communities from cowpea collected in UCLA plant growth center, Los Angeles, California, USA - CNSS4 | ecosystem: Host-associated > Plants > Roots > Nodule | place: USA...
TTACAAAATTGTTTTAAATAATTTATATACAAATGTTAGAGTTGGTTTAAAATTAACAATTTTATAAATTTAAATATAAAATTTTAAAATAATTTTGTAAAAAGTTAAAATAAATATATTTAAAAAATTTTTAAAAAATGGACTGAAATGTAATAAAAATAACAAATATATGGACCAAATTGAGATTCAGATAATGATTTGACACGTGTGACCTTACTGACTTGACACGTGGCACAATACTGACGTGACATGTGGGATGAATAATTTTCAAAAAAAAATTCAAAAAAAAAATTTTTAAAAATTTAAAAATTGTAAAAAAAATTCAAAAAAATGTGGAGCTGACACGTGGCATATCCTTAATACCGTTAACTCTATACTAACGGAATGAGCCTAATTGTTACACATTTTCAAAAATATGGACCTAATTGAGACTAAAAAAAATCTTAGGACCTATTTGAGATTTTTCAACAAAAACATGGACCAAGGGAGTATTTTAACCTTATATATATATATATATATATATATTATAAATATATTTAAAAGATTTTAAATTGTAGATAATATATTTTAGAAGTCGATGAAAATTAAATTGTGTATCTTTTTATTTCTTTTATAAAGCACAACATTTAATATTAAAATAAATAATTAAATATAATAAATAATAAAGATATTTAGGTTTAATTTCTCTTTTAGTTTCGATTTTTATCAAAAAATTGATACTAAAATTATGTTAATTATATCAACAAAGCAAACTATTTATATTAAGAGTTTCAATTTTAATGAAAAAGTCATTGATCCGTTTCAAGAAATTTAATAAAATTTATCGTAAAAGACCAACTTGCATCAGTTTTTAAAAAATCGAGACCAAATAAATTAAAACTAAAAAAATCAGAGGACCAACTTAAACATTCTAAAACAAAAACATGAATCAAAAGAGTAATTACACCAAATATTTATTAAGATAATTGATAATTTTTATTTTTATTCTCATTATCTTTTTAGTTTTTTCACACATTATAATCATTTCACTCTCATATGTTTTCTTTTTGTTTTTGTAAAAACACAAAAGTTAGACACAAACTCAGTATTGGGTTGAGAGTGGTGTCAATGCTTTATGTGGTTGGGCTCAGGTTTCATTGGTGTTGTATCTCCCCAGTGAAACCCCTCTGTAAACCTAGCAATCTCTTGTCTCACTTGATAATGTTTTTACCTCATAAGTTTTTTCTATATTCATTTTTTGATTAATATAGAAGAAAAATAAATAATGTATTATGTGTTTTTTTATAACCGATTTTTAATTGTGACTTGACTATAATATATTTTTATTTTAATAATTACATGTCTCAATTTTTTATTAGATTATAATAAATTATTTTTTAATATCATTTAAAAAAAATGTATATTGATAAAAAATAAAAGAATAAATTTATTTTTTAAAAATGATAAAAAAGAAATTATTAATGGAAACAAGATAAACTCTACTTTTTCACATTTTTTAATGCATTATTCTAATAATCAAATTGTTTAATTAAAAAAATTAATTTTTAAAATATTATACTTATGATTGAATCTAATTATCTCAAAATTATATTAATTTGACCCTTTTAATACTTTTGCTCCAGATTGCCGCTGAAAACATATGCAGCAAACTCATGGAAACTAATGAATAGATGCTAAAAGCTTTTATTTCACATCATAAATTTCTTTGCCCCCAGATTTGGGTTACGAGACAACCTTACGCGCTGCGTTATTATATAATACAAATATTACTAATATGAGAATAAAAATAAAATAAATATGAAACAATAAATAAATAATTGAATAATAATACTAATAATAAAATATACAATAAAATATAAAAAATAATATTTTAATTAAAATTGATATATATATTTATATCAAATATAAATAATAATTTAACAAATAATTTTGATAACGTAAGATTTAATTATGTTTTTAATCTTTATTTTTGTTTAAAAATATCGGTTTGATTCCTTTATAAATTTTAATTAGATCCCGGTTTTTATTAAAGGGTAGCAAATATGTACTTTCTTTTAAGTTATGGTAAACCGCTTGAAGTGAAGTGAAGAGTGTGAGGTGATATAGTTATACGTGATGAAAGAGTGAGAAGGATAATAAAAATAAAAGTAATTAATGACGTGACACAAAAATGAAAAAGTTATTTAATATTTAATATTAATTTCGAAATATGTAATTAAAGAGAGAGCGAGAGTGAGTCTGGTGTTTGTTCAACTTATGCTTAGACTCCAAATTCTATTGCTACTGCTAAGGTATTCGGTAACAGACAACAAAAACATCATCTTCTATTGTTTCTTCTTCTTCCACACTCTTCACCACAGTTGCGCTATTTCATTTCTTGTTCACTACCTTTCAAGGTTCCGTTTGTGATGGGTTCATAGCCACAAATGTGGTTGTTTCCAAGATTAAAAATTTTGATCCTGAGAATGCTTCAAAAATCATCGGTACATCTTCTCAAGAACCTTGAAGAGTCTGAACTCATTTCTTTGGCATGTAGCCCTAACCCTGTGCTCCACACTCTCATGGCTTTTTTTGTATTTTAAAGTTTATTGGAAGTTAAATTTATATAAATGAATTCTTTATTTATTTATTTTTTTACAAAAATGGATTATGTCGACAGCTTTTTTTATTTATTTTGGAATTTATTGGAAGTCAAATTTGTATAAATGAGTTTTTTATTTATATTTTTATTGCGAAAATAAGTCAAGTTGATAGGATGGAAATGTTTGGAAAAAATGAAGTCGTCTTCGTGCATAACAATTTCACTTTTTCACTTTTTCAATTTTTTTTTGTTTTTTTATATTTTGTTTTATAAAATTGATAACTGAAAAATTTTAAAAGAACAAGAACGTAACTGAAAATTTAAAAAAAAAATATCAAAACTGAAAAAATTTATAAAAAAAAGAAAAATAATGAAAACTGGAAAATTTGAAAATAACCGTTAAATCTGAAAAAAAAAATAAAATAAAAAGAACCGAGAGATTTAAAAAAAAATAATGAAAAGTGAAATTTAAAAAAATTAAAAATAAGAAAAACTGAAAAGTTTGAAAAAAAATAAGTGAAAAGTGAAGTCTTCGTGTTGAAGAACCACTTCACTTTTCAATTTAAACAAAGTCATCCTCTCCAACAAAAACATTACTTTAAACCAAAAACAAAAACAAAATCGAAAGGGTGGAGGACGACTTCATCCTAAATGTCGTTCTCCCCTATGACAACTTGACCCACATTTATAAAAAAAAAAATTAATGAATCCTATTTTACAATTATGTGGTCAAAGGACCTGAAATAAAAAAAAAAAAAAAAACCACTCTCATTCTCAGGGTTAAGACCCACATGGTTATCGCACTTTCAACTCCTCTTCCTCCTTCCCCTCTTAACCTAAAAGACTGTACTTTATAATGTGGAGAATGTTTAACCTAAAAGATAAATCAAACAATCATGAAACAAAAAGCACCCATTTTCACAACTTTTTCCCAGAATGAAAGGCATAAACGTGAGTGCCCCCCTTCGTTTCGGCCCACAAACGTAAGATATGTTCAAAAGGAACAAAAAGAGATCCAATTCATGTACTCAAAAGTCTTTGAAAAGAAGGAAAGCAAAGATTTTAAAGACAAAAAAAGACCAATCCACGAATTCAATCTCTAGGTTTACAGAGGGAGTTTCACCGAAGAGATACAACACTAATGAAACCTGAGCCTAACCACACAAGGCATTAACATCACTTTCAACTCAAAATCTTAAGAAAATGGATTTATGGGTCTTTATCTTTATATAATGCTATACTTTCTCAAAGGAACTTCTCCCTCCACCTCCAATACTTTCTCCTGTACCCCCAAAATTCTTTTTAATTCCAGTTTTATCCTCTCAGTAAAAAGTAATTTTTTTCTCTTTATACTTGTTCCAGCAACCCACCTCCTGCACCTCCAATATTTTGAAACCACTACTCCTCTTTTTTGTTTGCTCGTGCAGTACACCCTCAATATTTTTGAAACCATTTGACGTGACTCATTCTCTCTTCTTTCTTCTTTCTTCTTGTGATGTAAAAGATTGACCATTGTGTTAGTTTTAAGATAGTTTTTTCTTTTCAACTCCTACAGGGTATATTTTCAACTTATCACAGCTCACAAAGCCATCAAAAGAACAATAATCTATAATCTATAGAATAACCAATAAACCTCATTAACTGTACCATCTCACTCTTTCGGTGAGAATGAGAAGAAATAAATTCTAAGCTACTAAACTCTTACTTTTATCTCCCCCATTTAAGCGTGCTTCAGATAAATGGACACGAGTATCCACAATTGTTTTTATATCACATTGCAATCTCTTGTGAAAATCCTTGAACATGTTGAACCGCCAAACAACATTATATTCTGAAATAAAAAGGAAAAGGAGGAAAGAGTTATATCAAGACTATACATTTTTGTTCATTCCACTGTAGAATAGAGAACAAACTGCAGTGGAAATTGTAGAGTTATATGAAGACTCTTAGACATGGAGACTATTTATCACTTCTTCTGACTAAGAAACTCGTTCACTTTTCCACTCATTTAATCACTTCACTCACCTTCCAACGCCCCACTTTAACTTACACACATCACCCCACCCTCACATTCACCTTACACACCCTTGTATACTTCCACTTTTTTTTTTTTATTATGCACGAATCCAACATAACAACTTTCATTCAACTTCACATTCCTCTATCATCACCAATAAAGATGACCGGAGAACATCCCCACCATGTGCCAGCGAGGGAGATTCCACCCCCTGCGCCGCCATCACCTGCCTTAAAAACGTTGTCCTCACTGCTGTTGAAGAACATGTACTCGTTTTGAGGAGAGAGCTTGAAATGGGTGCTGTTGTCCAAGTTGAAGGGTCTGGTGGGATGAAACCTCTCACCATCCTCGCAGCTCCACATGAAGGGATCGGTCACCACCACGTGTGGATCAGCGTAGCTAACGTTACGAACCGGGTATCTTCCCGAAGGGGCTTTTTTGTAAATCTGGATCATTTTGACCAATAATTTGTAAATATGGGTCATTTGATTTTCTTTTTTGTAAATCTGGGTTATGTCGTCAGGGGGAGGACGACATTCAAGAAGAAGTCGTCTTCCCAAAGGCCGGTTTCCTTTATTTTTTTAAAATCGAAGTCGCTAGGTAGGAGGCCGATTTTTGCACTGAAGTCGTCAGGCAAAAGATCGGTTTCTGTTTCTTTTTAACGTTGCACTTTTATTTTATTTTTTAAAAATTTTCAGTTTTCTTTTTTTTTTAACCTCAATTTATTTTACACAATTTTCTTAAGAGTAGTTATTACATTTAATTTATTGGGAATTAATTTTTTTATTGGTAAAATAAATTAATTTTAAAAAATACAGAAATAACATAATTTAAATGCGCAAACTAAATGATACGTAATAAAAATAACAGAATAAAAATTACATAATAAAAATAACAGAATAAAAATTACATAATAAAAATAACACAATAAAAATTACATAATAAAAATAACATAATAAAAATTACATAATAAAAATAACACAATAAAAATTACATAATAAAATTATTGACGATAGGGACAGTTGCCCCTATGATGTCCTTCATTTCTACAATATGAACATTTGCTTCGTCTATTTAGATTTGGTTCATCCATCTCATTATGGATTCTATTAGTTGGTGGTCTTCCCCTTACCCTATGGCGCATGTTTGGGTCTGGAATGAAATTTGGTCCGGTGTATGGTGACCAATATTCTTTATTCCTAACCGGATGAAATTGTATTTCATACGCTTTATTGATGTTGTAGAGGCTATAAACTGGATGGATGTATGAGGTTAGGTCTATATGCGAAAAAGAGCAAACAACTATTACGTGGTGACAAGGCAGTCGAAGAGATTGAAAATGACCACAATCACACCACCAATCATTTAATCTAACTGTAAAAGACATTGGTAGGCGGTGATCATGTGGAGAAAACATCTCTTGAACTTGAAATTCATTATTTTCTCTTAAGTATCGACGAACTTGACACATTCCCGCTTGTTGTTGATTTTTTCTAATGATAGCATTAATTTCCTCTGTATATTGGTGGCCTGCCCGTAACATGGAGTCTGCCTTAACCCCTCTCTCAACAAACCATGTTGCGGTCCTTTCAAATGTTGCCTTAATTAGAGCACAAATTGGTAATGAACGAGCTCTTTTTAAAACAGAATTCATACATTCTGCCAGGTTTGTTGTCATGTGCCCAAATCTACTACCTCCATCGTAGGCCTGAGTCCATTTTTGTAGTGGTATCCTATCAATCCAAGATGCCACTTTTGGTGAATAGGATCTCAAAGCTGCCAATTTAGCATCCAATATGGGTTGTTTCACCTCGTAAGCTGTAAAAATATAATTATATTAGTTAGTTTAATTATTGAATGTGGTGAATGAAAGAAAAAAATTATTACCCATATTCTTTAACCGGTTCTTCAATTCGTGATTCTTGAATTTTTTGTTGAAATTTGAAGCAATATGACGTATGCAGTATACTGATTGCAGTCCATCTGCTACCCATTGTACTTCTTCAGATTGTAGGGCTGCCAATATGCCTTTCTCCTTGTCTGTTATCAAGCAGAGGTTTGATTGTGGTGTAACATGCTCCCTTAAGAGTTGAAAAAACCATATTAAGGCCTCCTTTGTTTCTCCTTTCACTATTGCGAAGGCCAAAGGGAATATGTTACGTGACCCATCTTGAGCTAGTGCGGTTAGCAATGTCCCTTGATATCTTCCTGTCAGAAATGTCCCATCTACTTGGACAACTTGCTTGCAATAGTTAAACCCTTGGATGCATGGTCCAAAAGACCAAAATACGCGTTCCATAATATAGCAAGAAGGGTCAGGCTGGCCACTTACTTGTACAGGAGATCCAGTGCATTGAATTATTGTGCCGGGATTGCTTTGTTGTACAGCTTGATACCACCTGGGAAGTTCATTGTAAGACTCTTCCCAATCTCCGAACTCCTTAGCAAGCGCTTTTTGCTTACCATTTCAGGCTTTGTCATATGAAACTGAATATCCGAAACGATTTTTAATTTCGGCTACCAAACTTTTGATAGGTATGGAAGGATTTTCCTTTACAGAGTTCATCACAATAGAACCAATTTGGTTGGAATCAAGGTTGACATGATCTGCAGGTTGCATGGTTGACAAACACGTGTGTGATCCGTCAATTTTTCTAATTTCCCAATTCAAACTTCGCTTGCTATAAGCAGCCCGTAAACGCCACGGGCAGCCTATTTTGTAGTCGACACATCGACATATAAATTTTTCAGATATGCTCTCAACAACAGCAAATCTATAACCATTGTCAATATGATATTTCTTAATACATGACACTGTGGACTCTTTTATGTCAAAAGACATGCCAACACATAGTGAATTTTTAGTCACTGAATTTGAAGCTTGAAGTGAGGTGTGACTTGATGACCCACTATGATCCGTTGTATGGACTGTATATTGGTCGGTAACCAACTCATCTTCACTAAAATCAAACAAAATATCTGGATATTGATTCAATTAATCTGCCATTTGTGTATAAATTTGAATAAGGTACGAACAAAACAAACTGGATGAGTCTCTCCTAAAATGATACTGAAATGAGTATAAGTATTAACTTTAAGAGACCCTGCTTCCTATAAATATTAACTTTAAGAGACCCTGCTACCTGCCCACGAGCACATTTAGTATGGCTGAAGCCACTTTTAATTACAGCGTCTTTCTCTTAAAAGTAAGCGACTTCATTAATTAAACCACCCACTTCATTAAACACATGTCAGCATGGACCACCCACTTCATTAAACACAAACCGGTGCATGTCAGGACGAAGTTGGTGGCCATTAAAGAGAAATCGTTAGGCCACCTAACGACTTCAATTGAATGTTGTCCGCGTGGATGACGACTTTAATTGGGTGTCGTCCGCGTCAGTGACGACTTTGGCTTCACTCGGCCTGACACCATCACACGCGCGCAATTATTTTGCTTGACTGTGTGTTGACTGTGCGCTGCACCACCACCACAGAATCAGTGTAATTAATGGAGTGGCAGAGATTCCTCCTACTCCCTATGCCATGTAGAGCTAAAAATTTGCATGCATTCGTCCAAAATGGTGGCAGCCTTTACACCTTTAATTGAATGCTCTCACAACCACAAGCCACAGCCAACTTTTAAAATTTGATGGACAATGCATTGTGGAAAATCACGTGAAGAGATTTCGAGTATTGGTTCAAATACTCTCAAGTTGCACACATTCATCACTTTGTGCATTCAGCTTGGATTAGCAGTTTGAGGTTGCGCGCATTGGGAGAGTTTTCAACACTTCACCACACATTTCATTGCTTCTACTTTCAAGGTTCAACTATCTTTTAATATTTTGTTGTCAGTTAATTTTCAGATTATGTTCTAATTTTTATTTTCAATTTCTAAACACGTTTAGCATGGCACAAAATGGACGTCTACCCCGGGATATATCACTACTTCGGCTTCAACACGAACATATCACTCACGACTTATGGGAAGGACGGGAAAGAGTTCTTAGACCGAGAAGATTTGGAGTTTGGATACTAAACAACCAAGACATACTTGATCCCCGTGTCATAAATTTAATTAAACGGTTTGGATTCGGACACGCCTTATATATCCCGGACATGGATGTCAACCACTTCCTCATCAGTTCTTTATTAGAAAGGTGGAGATCAGAAACTCACACATTTCACTTCCCCCAAGGAGAGACTACTGTGACACTAGAGGATGTAGCCGTCCTCCTTGGCCTACCGATAGACGGAGATATGGTCACTGGTCCCACTACGGTTCAGGACATATTCGCCACCTTCCATGAACACCTAGGTGTCATCCCACCACCGACGGTGATAAGAGGGAACTCAATTAGAGTTTCTTGGTTAAACTCTACTTTCCAACAGCTTCCACCGAATGCAAACAATGAGGTTATTGCTCAATATGCGAGAGCGTACATTCTCACATTGATTGGAAGCATTTTAATACCAGACACGTCTACAGCTAGGGTACATGTCATGTATCTACTTAGGCTAGCTGACTTAAATGTAGTCAGGAATTATAGTTGGGGGTCTGCAGTTTTGGCTTGCCTATATCGTTGCCTAGATCATGGCATTCACCTACGCCAAGAAAATATTGGTGGATGCATGATCTTGTTACAATGTTGGGCTTGGGAGAGGATTACTACTATAGCCCCACAACTTCAACCTTTAAGTGATCAGGAGGTGGCTGATGGGGATGGTTTCCCTGTCTGTAGAAGGTAAAAAGCTAACTTTTAAATTATTATTTTTTTGTCATTTAACTAACTTGAAATTGCTACTTTTTTTAGGTGGATGAATGTAACGCATCGGATAAATCCAGCTTCAATTTCAGTTACTGAATTTCGGTTGAGATTTGATCAACTACGTACAAGACAGGTAATACTTAAGGTAAATCAAACCGCTTTTTTTAACATTTCAAACTAATGTCTACAATTTTGTTTCAGTTCATGTGGAGGCCTTACATTCGACAAGAAGTTAGTCGATTGATTGTGGTTGACATACCTCCGGTATCCAGAGCAACAGTCCCAATAATTTGCTTCGCCACAGTAGAAATCCATCAGGCAGATAGGGTGATGCGTCAGTTTGGTTTAAGACAAAACATTCCGCCTGAGCCGGTTAACCTGGATCAAGTTCACAGGGATGACTTGAGGGGGAGAAACGATAGAGATTGGGTAGGACATCATCACCAGTGGATTGCAATTTGGAATGATCGAGAAAATCGGATCGTTCAAGGTACACCTTTCAGCGGAAACGGCCATTTGCGTGATGAAACACCGTATATGCAGTGGTACATAAACCACACTATCCACTATATATCTCCATCGACAGAATCTTCCGACGATGAGGTTATTTATACTACAATGTTGTACATCTATTTATCATACAAACTTATTCATAACAATAACCATGTTATTTATTTTACAGTACGATATGTCACAAGAACCTTTCCAGCCTGCTTCACAACCCTACACTGGCCATGTTGGGTCTTCTCCAGATTTCATACATCATCCCCAACCCTTTTTCGGACAGTCGCCTATGGGTCAGGGTCAAATGTTTGGACAGTCACATCCTCAATTTGGCAACCCATCAAACACCTCATTCCAACACGTCCCTTCTCCATATGGTTTCTTCCCGCATCAGTCAAGTTATGGTGCTGGTCCATCACATATGTTTGGCACCACAACCATGACACCATCATCTGCCTATTATCCAGGATCTTCATCATCAATGCCAGTTTATCCTCCGCCAATGCCTTGCCAATCACCACAAATTCCGCAAAATGTCCAAAGTCATCAAGATGAAGATGATGATGATGATGATGATGATGAACCACAACAACAACAACCTCCAACACGTCCCAACAGACCCAGAAGAAGACCAACATGTGGAACTAGAGGACATAGATGACTGTTTTATTATTTTCTAGTAACTAAATTATTGTATTTTATTTTTTAATCAATTTAAAAATATATTAATGTTTATTTTTATTTTTTTTTAATTTATTATATTTATTGTGAAAAAAAACTCAAAATGAAGTCGTCATCTGCAAAGACGACTTCACCACGCGCCAAACAAAAACCGTTTCCCTACCTGACGACTTTGTTTTTTTAAAAAAATAAAATAAACCGTTATCATGGAGGACGACTTCAGCCTTTTTTGAGGGACCCCCAAATATAAGAGGGACCCTTTTTTACAAATTCGAGATAAAAGAGACCCTCAAATACAAAAATGCCTCCCGAAGGGGTTCTGAGTTTGAGTTTTCCCTAATTGGAACATGCAGAAATGTGTCTGTAGTATGGGCTTTCACATCCGTCGTCGATGTCGAAGGGGTACTTGATGGGGATGTCCCCGTAGGATGTTCTGCACACACTGGATTGAGATGTTGTGAGAGTGAAAAATGATGAGAAAATTAGTGATAATGAGATTGTGTGAATGAGAGAGAGAAGCGATTAGATTCGAGAGACATAGCGCAACTTTACCGTCTTCATACTCGTCGAGCTCCACTTTGACGACAAGGAGTGGTTGTTGCTGCTGCTCCGGGTAACCGCGACGCGAAGAAAGGAGGGGGAGGCGAGCAACGTTGCCGCGATATGTGAAGAAAGGAGGGGCACAAAAGCTAACACCACTAAGAGTGATAACTGACGGTGAAGGAATTGCACCTATGCAAGGGCTCAACCTCAAAGCCTTGATCAAATTCGTTTCACAAAATTGAGAAATGGATCTCAAGATCTGTTTTAGCTTTTTTTTTCATTTTTTTTATGAAACGGACGTCGCAAATCTGTTTCACAAAAACCAGAAATGGATTTCAACTTCCATTTCATTGTTTTTTTATTTGTTTTTTGTGAGTGTGTGTTTTCTTTTGAAACATATGTTGAAATTCGTTTAAGAGAAGTGTGAAATGGATCTCGAAATCTGTTTCATTAAATCTTTCAAAAAAATTTAATGAAACGTATGTCGAGATCCGTTTCACACTTCTCTGAAACGGATCTGGACATCCGTTTGGTAAAAAAAGCCATATGAAACAGAAACGGATGTTGAAATCCGTTCCAGAAAAGTGTGAAACAGAACTCGAGATCCATTTCATTAAATGTTTTTGCAAAATTTAATGAAACAAATTTCGAGATCCGTTTCACACTTCTATAAAACGGATTTCAACATCCGTTTCAGTGAAAATCCCAGAAAATGACTACATCAGTTTCGCATTTTATTGAACATCAGTAATCATCACAAAATGACATATAACTCCATGCAACAGAGAAAGATTCTAAAAGACCATTAATAAAAAACGAATACTAACCTGGAATGTGCAAAGAACGAGGAAAACTTTAAGAAATTTGAACCACGTGTGGATGACCTTGCAGAGTTTGGAGCACCTGAAGCAGGACCCAATTCACACAGAACGAAACCAGGGACCACTACCACTGCAAAAGCACTTTCAAATGAAAATGAAAGAGAGAAAGTTGGGACCACTACTCTGAGGATAATAATGAGAACGGAGGAAGGAGAAGAAAGAAAACAAAGGAAGAAGAAAGACAACGGAGGAAGGAGAAATACATGAATTGAGGGTGCAACATCGTAAATACCAGCCAGCCGCAATAAATTTTGTTTAATTATCTCAACCACCGAGACAAGTAAAAAATTAATTAGGGTCAATTATGTCATTTTTTAGAGTACTGAAGAATCTTTGGGTCAGGGAGAAACTCCCTTCTCATTTCTAGCCAATGTAAAACTTAGACTCACACTTGAATTCCTAACAATTTGCACTAAAGGAGCTACTCAACAAGTGATGTTGGTTTTGGGTGAGAAGAAGATGCCCATGGATTTGGGTACCAGCTGTGACTTTACTTTGCAAGAGGGTTTTGTAAAAATGACAACAATTCCAAGTTTCTTCATGCCGCTTTCACTGATTGGCTAGATGCCACCGTTGAGTTTATGGTATTTACATAAACCCTAATTTCGAAATTAGTATAAAATACTAAATAACCTTTTCATTTATTTATGTACCACGTCAGTAATTATTTTCATTTTTATTATTCTTCTTACTCTTTCATCATATACGAAATCATGTCATCTCAGTGTTCACTCCATACCATTATCACAATTTAAATGAAGAACATCTATGATACCATTTTATAAAAATAAAGAACTAATTGAGACTTATAAATAAAGATTAGTGGATAAGTATGACCTCAAAACTCTTTGACTCAAATATATTTTATGTTTTCCTGAGTATATATTTATCCGGTAGGAATACAGTACAAATTGTTTATCGATAAAATATCTCTAATAAATAATATGAAATTAGTTTATTAAGTCTAAAAATATTAAAAAATATATATCAAATTAATCTAATAAAATTAGAAATATCATAAGACATCACTGTAAAGTGTATAAGTGTGGACTTAGAAAAGAAAAACTTATAAATTATAACAGTGCAAGTTTGATATCATAGTTTTCATTAAAAGATACTTAGATTTTGGGGGCGAAGGAATTGCAACATATCATATAATTCAGATGAAGGTTATGTGTTTAAGAGAGCCAGGATTCTTAAGTGAAGGATAGAAGGAAGACTACATAAACTAAAGTAAAAAGGCAAATAAGTAAACAAGATGGAGGAAGCCATAGAACAACTTGAAGGAAAGCCGGTGGATGCTGTGTGAGAGGATGAAAACAGGCAGACTAGGACACTAGCAAGACTTCCATCAAGGCTAAACTTCCGCATATATTTTTTGGCCAGGGAATCCAAAGCTCATGCTTTCAGCGTTATATACAATCTGCAATATTATTCTGCATCAAAAAGAAGATTTGGTTTTTGTTAGCGTTTGGTATATATTATGTTAGGTGATCTGATATAGATGCTCGCTTATGGTCCTTTTGGTTGTGGATCATAATGCTTATATAGACTGTAACCAAGTGTTTTGATTGGGTTGTGGCTGGTGATGTTATGATGCTAAGTTAATGCATCAAATCATACAGGTTTTTTGTATAAGGGTTAGAGCACTCCTCAAGTGTTCTGCTAATTTAATTTTATTCTTTGCTGATAAAAAAAAAAACATGAAAACGCATACTAATACAATATAGATAAATGATCATGACATCACCTTTTTACAACATAATCCACTAGAGTATGAACTCAGGTTGCTTAAGATTTTGACTTGATCTTTGAGTTCAAACACAACCTTTACATTGTGTATGGATTGGAATATATATATTTGGAGGAGTTGAAAGACAACATGATCCACTATAGTATGAACATAATCCACTACAGTATGAACATAATTCTTTGCATTATTGTCTTGGGAGGGAAAGATTAAGAAGACAAAAAGACAAAAAATTGTGAATTCCTGTTATAAGAAAAGAAAACAAGTCACGAGTGAAAAAGAAGATAGCACTATAAAGTCTATTTATGCAAGTTTGTGAAAAAAAACTAATTTGAAAAATATATTTTATATCACATCTTATGTGTTGGATTCGTTCTTATATTTAGTTAGTTATTAAGATTTCCTTTTATGGTTATATATATATATATATATATATATATATATATATATATATTATCGAAGAGGAAATATCAAAATATTTGTTATGTATTGACATGTCACATTCTCAAACAGTGTAACATTCTAAATTTATACTACAATGATTTCAGTATGGTAATACCTTAAATTGTACATTATTTTTCATATATAAATATTAAAGTTACAATTATAACTATATATTATATTATATATATAGTTAATAAATAAATTAAAAAATAATAATTAAGTTTAGTAAAAATAATAAAATAAAGAATATTTGACCATGACACTTATTATTCGTATGTATTATTATATGTTATATATTTATTTATTTACTTTTAGTATTATCATTTGATTTATATATTTAAATAGTTTTATTATGAGTTCAGTGTAATAAACACATTGGAAGCTTTGAGTGTGACTATTATGTCATGCAATTAATGACAATAATTGTGCAAGACAATTATGAAAAGTGGTTAGGATAAAGCAATATGTTAATTTTCATGTACTAATTTTAACTTCAAATAATTTACATATGTACTACTATATTAAGTTCTCCTATACTTTTGCAGAAATTCAATTACCCAAATCAAATAGAATCAAGAACACTAGCTTATGTTCAACAAGCGTAAGCAAAATACTTTCTATCTAGAGTTAGTGAGAGTTAGAGTTAGTGAAAGCTAGAGTTAGTGAGAGTTAGAATTAGTTTATACTAATTTTAGGAATCATTTAATATTTGGAACTGTCTCTGGATATTTCTGAAGTGTTTTGAATTTTGTTTGAATGTATTTTGATTATAGGTTTGGATAAACCCATATAACCAACCTGATTTTTTTAAAAAAAAAACACCTACATATAACGAAGGTTATGGTCAAAATCGTCGTTATATACTCTTTTTTCACAATAGTCCGTGTATAAACCATTGTGGTTTTGGTTGATGAGTATCTCATCGCTTTATAACGACGGTTTGGGCATGGATCGTCGTCTTTTGTGTGACACTTTCTGTTCTAGGACGCATTTCAATGACGATGTTTCAAACTGTTGTGGTCATGTTACCAATATGACGATGGTTTTGGAACCTGTCGTCATTTCTATGCACTTTTAATGACAACTAGTCCAACAACGATTTTGAAACTGTCTTTAAAAATCTCATTTTTCAGTCTTTAAAAAGTCTACATTAGTGTGTATATATATAAAATAAAATAAAGGTATGTTAATGTAGTGTTTATAAGGCAAAGAGAAAATAGTGTTTATAAAAGGTGAATGTTGGTTGGTCATTTACATTGAATGTGTGCAGATTGATGTGGTGGAGTGTTGATAAAACTCGAGGTTTTACATATAAAATTTGCTACAACTTCATTATAGCTGAGTTCTGATCATTTTCACTCTCTTCAAATTGTTTAGGATATGCTGACAGTCACTGCTGCAAACTAATATATTTATATATATATTTCTACAAAATATTAAGACGTGAAAAAAGAAAGGGATATTAAAACTGTTTGGCGAAATTTTTAATATTGTCACCCACATCTTTGTATTGCTCCGTGTGTTACAAGATAATAATAACACAGGAGTATCTTTTCCTTGTATTATTGTCTTGGAGTGTTGAAACCTTTTCTTTATGTTCAAAGGAAAAGATACGCAATAAAGAGAGACTCAAATTAATTATGACTGTATACCCATTATTTTAATTTTTTAAATCAATTTTTGTAAAGCAAACAGAAATTGATACGGTGGAATATGTATAAATATGATTTAAATTATGAATAAAAAAAGTGTGTGTATAAGTTATAAACTATGTTTTTAAAACAGTTTTATAGGATTAAATTAAATTAAAATTATTTTTTCGAGACATAGTTCATATTAATAATTTTTATACTATTTTGGAGAATATATTATCTTATGTAGATTCATATAAGACAAAAAGTTTCGATTGGTTATTGAATAACTAAACTATTGAGTTATATGTTGTATAATTATTTTAGAAATTGTTCTCACAAACATTATGTAGGTTCTTAATATAATCATTATAGAAAGTTTTCTCGCAAAAGTTTCATTATACACTTTTGGTCAATTACTCTAAAATTTCATATACATACTAAGTAAAAGTCAAATCAATATATATGATTGTGGATTTAACAAATCGAGTGTTGAAGAAGGTCTTCCCTTTTACATATCTAAACACACTTATGAAAAAAAAGTTTAAGAAAAGATAACATAAAATGAAAATAATTTATTACGTTATTATTATAATAACATATTTTCGATCAGATTTCAAATTCATTATTATAATAATTTATGATAATAGATGTTAAGGATCCCATAAACAAAGGTTTCAACTTCATATGGTTAGAAAATTGGTAAATTCATATATATTTTGATATTTATGTTAGCCAAGCAAAAATAAAATAAATAAATAAACTAAGTGGTAAAAAGAACTTAGATCTTCTTATTACATTCATTAGGCAGGAAAATTGGTAGATTTGAACCTAATCATGCACGAAAATCCAAGTGAGGTCCACAACTATACACAAGAGGCCATATTCCTTTTCTACCCACTTTTAAGAGTATGGGAGTGTCTTGGTATATTAATCTCTTAGAGAGTGTGTAATCTAGGCAACATGGGACAATATGGGACAATATGTATTTTGTAATACTTAAAATTCACAATAATCTCACATATTGCAAAAAAATAAGAGAAAGAAAGAAAGAATAAAATCTTAAGTATTAGATGTAATGCATTGGAGTTATATAACAAGTTATATGAATTACTCTTAAATTGAGAAAATTAACATATAGTATAGTTGGTATAGCAAGCTATTTAAACCAAAAACTCATAATGTGTGTTACGGTTAATTAATCACAATACGTATTATTACCGTTATGTTGTTCTAACTAAGTCATGTGTGTGTTTGGTATTCATATGTGGTTTAGTAATCTTATCAAAATTTCATGCAAGTGGTCTACTCAACACTCATATAGGTGATTTCATAAAGTATATGTTGCAAATCATATATCATTGGTAAGATATTTGAAAATCATTAAAAACTTGTTAGAAGTTAAAATTCCTTATACCACATAGAATTTAACTATAAGTTTATCTTCTCAATGATGTGGTATCTAGAACCTTCACACACCATACAAATGGATAAATTTTATTTTAAATCAATTTTAGTGCTAGTAGAACTAATAGTGACTTATCTTTTACCCAGATGAACCTTATCCATGTCATCTCCAATCACAAAAGTTGGGTTTTCTTAACTTACTTGCTTAGTGGCTTGAGTCGTATTCTCCTTAATGTTTCTAAAATCATATTTCTCCCTAGGAGTTATGTCAAATGATCTACTAGATTTCGTTTTGACTTAACGTAATCAATAAAATCATATTGTTAATTTTATTTTTAGTTGTTATCATTGACTAACAATCATAATGTATTAATACAAGTGGAGTTGGATTCATTTCTAAATGAGTGTTTGCTTTGTAGTTTTTCAATCACCCAAACTCCTTTTCTAGCCATTTTAAAAGCAATAAACTTTAATTTCATTTGCTTTTGTAATAATTGTTTGTTTGGTTGATCTATATGTAACCACATCAATGTCATGTGTGAATACATAACCACTTGTGAATTTTATCTCATTTGAATCAAAGATCCAATTAACATCGTTGTGACCTTCTAGTATAACAAGAAAGTCATAACATTCGATGGCATAATTCATTGCACATCTTAAGTATTTCAAGACTCTGTGCATTCTATTGTACCTACTTAGTTTACTTATGTATAAGCAATATTTGGTCTAGAAAGTCTCATTAAATACAACAAAATTTTAATTATTTGGGCATACTGAGGTTAAAAAGATTTTCCTCTATGTTTTTTTTTAATTTCAAGTTGGCATCATAAGGACTGTTATTAGTTTAAATACATATTGTTCTTGGGATAGCAATATAATGTCTCAATTTCTAATGACTCTAACTCCTAAAATCACATTTATTTCACTCATGTCTTTCATTTCAAATTTAGACCCTATAAATATATAAGTTTTGGTTTAGAAATTATAGCATTCTATATTCCAAAAATTAACATGTCACCAACATATAAACATATAATGACACAATCACTTTTTTAAGATTTAGGCTACACACATTTATCAACATTGTTAGTATTAAACCATCATAAAGTAAAATATTATCAAGTTTTTCATGTCATTGTTTGGTGTCAGTTTTAGTCCATATAAAGATTTTAAAAGTTTATATATTTTGTTCTCTAGACCAAGACACACCCTTCATATTGAAACATATAAATTTTCTTCTTTAGTTCACCATTTAGAAAAATTGTCTTAATATTCATTTGACAAATAACTAACTTATGAATATATTTTATAAATACCAACACTTAAACAAAAGAACTAGGGTCAAATGTATCAAAATAATATATTTTGAATTTTTGAGTAATATCTTTTACTATTGATCTTGTCTTATATTTTTTCTATGAATCCATCAAGATGATATTTTTTCTTAAAAAAATCCACATAAAACTGTGACTTTTGTTCTTTTAGGCCAAATCTAATAACTTTCAAATATTATTTTTCTTAATTAAATAAATCTCGATTTTAATGACCTTGTCCCAATTTTTTACATGAAAAGCAATAGTAAATTCTAAAAAATCTTTTTGAAATCATGTTCAACTAGGTAAATGTAAAACTCATATCCAAAGAAGGTTTATTTTCTTTATTTTTTACTTCTCAAATCCTTACACATTACATTAGGTTGTTGAGATATATCATTGATCATTAAAAAAAACATTCAAAAAACTTAATACTATTAATCTCTATTATAGTATTATATTTAATTACATCAGTTTTATGAAAAAAATTTATAAATAGCACTATAATTAATGAATACAAAGTGAATAAAATAAATTTAATTTGAATCACTAACTATATAAATAATCATTTTATTATTATAAATATAGTTATTTTTATGAATAACTACTCTAAAAATATACATTAATTATATCTTTGGGGTTAATGACGTAAAGATATCTACAGTGTAAATTATATTAAACTTCTAAGAGTAACAAGAACTAAAGTATATGGTCTTTATAAAATGTTATAAATGTTTTCAGAATATAACACACAATATTTTTTTCTCAGATTATAATTTTTAATTAATGATACAATAATTAAAGTGTTTGCCGTGTTGATTTCTTAAATTTTCAATTAAATTGAGTTAACAAACAGGTCTATGTTTTTATAAATCAATCTTTTAATCACTTAATTTGATTATAAAAATTATTTAGTTTCTCAACTAATTATTTATTAATCTCAGTTTCTTACTCATTGTTTTCAGTTTATTCCATAACCAATCAAAATATTAACAAACAAACACATTTAATTAATTCTCAAAAAGTATCATTTAAAATAATCTCAATCTCAATGTATTATTTACATAAAAACTTACGAGTCAATTAACCAATTCATAAAAAAAACTATTATAAAAATCAACATTTTATAGTTCAAATCAATTGATAATTAGATAACTTAAAAATTCACTCAGAAATAAATCTGAAAATATGAAATTCTTTAAAATTAACCAAAATTACTCAACACACTTATATTTTTTTCTTTAACCAATATTTTGAAATGACTTGTAAGTGAAATTGGTGAAACAAGTTAGAGAGGGAGATTTGACCCAAACCAGTGACACCACAAGCAATAAATTGTTGGGTCCACACCCAACCCTCCCTTGCCATGGGACTGGTTGGTTGGTGTTGTGTTGTGTGAGCAGAGTTCACAGTGAGTTTCACACATTTATTCATTTTACCCAACCACACGAAACCTTTGACTTTTGTCCTAAACAATAACCTCATCTCTCATCGGTAGTGTCTTCGAGAACATTGCTAGTAGTTTTTTTTTTTTT
>Ga0214545_1006615_pt1 | contig 20046 bp, 13 predicted proteins | sample CNSS4metaG_FD_160064 | JGI IMG/M metagenome (GOLD analysis project Ga0214545, IMG submission 160064) | Root nodule microbial communities from cowpea collected in UCLA plant growth center, Los Angeles, California, USA - CNSS4 | ecosystem: Host-associated > Plants > Roots > Nodule | place: USA...
AGTTTCCCAATTTTTAAACATTGAAAGTTTTATTATAAAAAAATAAATAAATAAAAAAATTAAAAAAAAAAAACGGGCCGGCCCGCAGGCCCGCGGGCCAATGTATATGCGGGGCATGCCAAAGTATGCGGCCCGCATAAAATGTGCGGGGCGGGCCGGGCCGGCCCGCGATGTGCGGGCCTTATGCGGGGCGGGCCTAAACGGGGCGGGCCGGCCCGCATTGCCATCCCTAATTAACATAAAGTAAGGTGAAGGTGGTCGAAAATGGTATCTATATACATTACATACTCTTACAAGTTACATCATATTGGTTGGGTAGATAAGTATGAATTTGGTGCAGAATATATATCACTCTCTCTAATCTTTAAACTTTAGGAGTCAATATTAATGAGAAAAAAAAAGTGAGTTTGGTAAAAGTGATTGGCATATGGTCAAAGTCGGTACCGTTCCTATGTCCCCTGGCTCCATGACTTATGGGACAAAGACAATTATTAATTACATGCTAATTTTCATATTAAGTTCCAATCTCAACTATGTTAGATGCAAAGTCCTTTTTTTTGAAACTTGGACAAAAAAGTGAAACACAAAATTACGTCAATGAGAAACAAAAAATTAATTAGAGAAACAAAAGACGTGAAGGTACACTGCAGATTTTGTGTAAAGAAAAGCTATATTATTATTATGTGTCTATCTATCTAAGACCAAAAAGGTAAAAAGGAATTAGGTAGCTAAGACTATAGGGGATATAAACATTGGTTCAAACTTCAAAGACTGAATCAATCATCCATATATATCCTCTTCCAGCTTTTCTACACATGCTTTTCTGACTCACTTACTTAACCACTGGTAAAAAACAGCATGCAACATTGCAATTTTGGTTTAGTCAAAGTTGCACGAGAACCACTCATAAAGTTCTTCTCTTACCCCTTTCTTTCACTGTTATGGGGCACTCAAAAGCTACCTCATCCAACAACATCTACATGCAAGTAAAGCATGCATGAGATTGGGATTGGGATTGGGATGGGTCCTTCCCCCACAAAAAGACAATTTCCTAGTTCACATGATTTGCGTGTGTCGGTCTCCAATATACAAATAATATATATATATATATATATATATATATATATATATATGTATATCAGAATTCAACCCACACATGATCATATACATGCATACATTTATATGCACACTGACCAGTAACCACAACCACTCAAGAACATGTGTGCCGTCCTTAATTTCTTTATTTCACGAGGATTCGATTTTCATTTTTCATCTTAAAGTATTCGGCTGTCCTAGCTATAATCTACGTAGTATTTGCTTGTAAGTTACTGACTTGGATTGCAATATGCAACCAAACAACGTTAACAACTAAGAAGAAAATCTGATATGATTGAGGAACAGCTTAAGTTAATTATGGTTTGTTTTTTTATCAACTAGATGTTAAATACGATGACATCACAAATTAGCGCATCAGTGTAATGTGACAGATTAGGTTTTAGTCGGAGCTGTGTGTGCCCATAATTATTTATTAAGAACCAGATTTGTTAACCGACCAAAATTATATACTTTTCTTCAGTCCATCTATCTTTCTCCTCTTTTAATCCTCTGCTGCAGTAGATTATGCTGCCAGCTAATGAACCTATAGCTATAGATATAGTAGCTATATGTACTACGCAGTAACCCAAATATTAAAATACTTAACATAATATCAGTTACTTACATTAATATTATCAGACAATGATGTTACATGCATATCAGTAAAGATAATATATACTTTGCAGCAGCATCTGGTTATTTTGGTTAAGATAAAAATATAATATTTGCATCTGGTAATGCCGAAAGTGATGAAAGAAGTTGAGTTTTTTCTTTCTTTTAACTTGAACCAAACAGATTATTCCACCAATAGAACACATTGTGAACGAAAGAACACGCAATTCTTCGTAACTTTTTATGCAGTGTGGAGGTGGTACGTGGTCCTGCGATTACCCCAAAACCATGTTGAAGCATCTTGCTTTAACCCATCCAAGTCAAATCTTTGATATCACCCAAAACCTAACAAAAATTAAATGGCCCTTAATTATTTTCTTTTCTGCATAAATAGATTGGTACGTAATGGGGTACACGGAACAGGACAAAGCTTTGATGTGAACAGATTTGGTACGAGATGAGTAGGTTCGGTGCTTAATTAGTTGTGTTTCACCTTGTCCACGAGTTATATAGCATCAAGGAAAATACCATACCTCAGTTACATCACTATACTATTTCTCAGATGATGATGATGATATATACCTTCAATCTTGTATTTCTAAATTACCAAATATGCTAATTAACCGACCATATTCTTAAACCCAGAATTCATTCATGGTATTAAAAACCTAAGTTAGCTAGGCGAAGTTGTTTCATAGAAAAGAGTTAACTTCCAAATACTTTAGATAGATTTAAGATGAATTGTACTATGTTTAAACGAGAAGTATGAGCTAGGATATTTAATGGCAGAGCTAGTTGACTCTTTGCATGTTTTATACATATATATATATGCAGCAATAATGTGAGTGGCTAAGGTGGTACTTTCATTGATGAATTTCATTAGCTAAAAGGTTGTGCTATGTTCTGAGTTGAAAAGATTACATTAATTTACCTTCACGGCAATGTGATAAGTATATAGGAGCTGATGGTAGAACAGAATCGAATCACAGTGCTCTATAAAGGATTACCCTGATTCCACGACATTTCCCTATGTTTAATGATTGCGCGAAATCAAAGTCTCAGAAGTTAATTAAAAAAATTAGGAAGGTGAAGAAGGAATAAAGTTTTTGACCATTTGTATTATTCACAATAAAGCATTTTAGGGGATTAATTAGGACTACCTTTTACGGCACAAGTTCCATCTTATATGCATATAACAAAAGAAGATAAGTAGTTGGGAAGTTACCCCAAGACTTTTTGCATCAAAAACCAGAAATGGGGTTAACATGTTACAAGAGAAAGCGAAAGATAAGAGAATATTATTATTTATTTTGACACCATAAAAATGTATATAAATATTGATAAAAAAAAAAATGTGTGGGAGGACTTAACCCTTGGTCGCATTTGCACAAGTACCATCCAAAGGTTGATTGTGGGTGGCGAACACATGGGTCCATCACCACCACACACCATTCTCCTCACTCTTCGCCACACCGCAATATTCTATTGAATTCAACTCAATGATTCGTCTCATCCATGAATATGCATCATCATCATTAACAGATTAGGGTTTAGAAGAAAAAAAAAATGAATAAAATAGAAGGAGAGAGTCGATGACTTTTCCTCTCCAAGACGGAGATTTGTTGGTGTGTGCGTGCATGTGTCACTTCACGGTGTTGGCTTGACACATAAACAACTTTAATCAATGTTCCGTGATTTGGGATTCCACCGGAAGCAGCGTCAATAACGTTGTGTTGTTGTGGGTCATGATCACGGAGCTGTTTACATGTGTGTCTCCAAGAAGATAGCTCCAATGTAACGTCCAAACCTCAAAGGAATATCGTGACCGTCCTATGTGGATGTTGACTATGTCTACCATTCTTTATCCATTTATCTAATAATTTTCTTTAAGTAAAATAATTATTAAGTTAATTAAATCCGTAACTCGCAAACAATGCTCTATGTCACTTACGTGTTCTTTTTTGGCTTTTGCTTTTGCTTTTTATGGACGGTATGGTATGTGAATACACGCCTTCAACCACTGAACCACCACACAACTATCCAAAAATTCGAGACCTTTGCTTGCAAATTTTGTTTTAGGTCATTTTGGTTATAACTTATAATAAATAAATTAAGAAATTATAAAGTCAAACCACATGTATTTCGAAAATTATATTAGTTTAGCCCTGGGAGATTAGTTTTTCTAAAGGCATGAATCATATCACAGAGTGGGTTTTGCGAAATTTAATAGCTCAACCTTATCCTTAACTTTGTTTTAATCGAAGATGTTTGATATAGTTTGCATTGAATTTTATATTCTAAGTATGATATATGAATTTAACTATATTGGGGGAGATACACAATTGATATTTTCCTTACTTAATAGTTCTTCAATCACTTTGCATTTTTTTTAGTTTTCTCTTAAAGGGAAATTAAAGTATATTAGAATGGGGGTATAAAAATAGTGAAGAAATAAAATTTAGAAAAAAGTAATGAAAAGGAAGCATCCTAACTTCGTATATAATTCCTCACGTATAATAATTTTTGAAAAATTATCATCATTACATTTAATATAAGATAATTAAAGTCGAATGTTATAGGACGAGTGAAATTCCATAGTTCGAAATGACTGAGTACGACGAGACGTACTAAAATAGTGAACCAAATCTAATGTTGTTTTTTATTCAACTTTAGATAATGTTAATAGTTTTTTTTTTCATAATATATATTCTCGATAAATTGTTCTATATACACAATTGTTCTATTATTTTTTACATTTATTTATTAATGTAACTATAAAGAATTGTAACCCTAAAGTAAGACTTTTGTAGTGATAAATAAATATTAGTTATTTGAATATTTATTTAATATTGTTATTAGATATCTGTAAAAAATAAAATATTAGGCCATTTTTCGCAATCCTTCTAAGTTGTTTGAATAATTTGAATTTCGCGAGTTGCTTGAACATTTTTTTACTAAACATGTTAAAATTATATATTTTATTGTTAAAAAATGCAACGCACAATTAAGTTTCGTTTGAATAATTCATTCGTGCACGATCAGTTTTTAGAAAGTAAATTAAGAATAACAATTTGATTTTCGTAAAATCAATTTTTAGTTTTTTTTTTAATGCAATCAAATTTATTTCGTTGTCAACCTAATTCAGTTCAATATGTTTTTGACCAAACGTGCATTTCAACAAATATCATTTTAACCCAGATAGGTTACAAAATTTACCGTTGTAGTTGTACGATGAAGATTAATTCATAAATTAATGTTATTTTATTACGATAATATCATAGTCACCACGAAAATTAGATTTAACTGGTCAAATATTCAGTAGGATTACTCGTTATCGTTACACTTTTGAAACATAATAAAAAATCAATTAATTAAATATAGTTATAAAATATTGTTTCGAGATCGTTAAGGTAATTGTTTAATAAAAACATTCATCGTTAAAACAACCTGAAAATTATTTCCCTCACATTAAACATCCGTTTTGATGCACAAATTCCAAACTTACTGAATAAACTAAAATTTAATAACCGATGCTTACCCACTAACTCGTTCAACTACGCTTTTAATATTATTTAAAAATAATCATAAAATTTTGAAGACTTTTTCGCTCCGTTTAGTTTGGTAAGAAATAATAACAGTGGGAAAGAAGGAGAAGAAGAAAAATATATGAATATTGATTGTTTGATAGAACATAAGAGAATTATTTAAAAAATAATGGATACAAAATTCGTCCACAAAATAAAAAAAGAAAAATGTGAAATTTGATTTTATTTAAACAGCAAATATCTTTTGCTAGATAAGTTTAGTTTGGGACTTAATTATTATTCTTATTCTTATTTTTCTTGTTATTAATATTCATATCTTCAGTTGTTTTCTTTGGTTATGAATTCTGTTCTTGTCATAAAAAACGAGTAATGACAACAAAAGTGAAAATAATAATAAAAAAATATTTGTAACCAAAGAATATAAAGAAGTAGTAGGAAGAATAAGAGATGTGAGAAAGAAGAGGAATGGCGAATTTGAAAGAGAGAACTGAGAAATGTGTGGAGTATTCTTGAATAAAAAGTGAGGGTTTGTTTCACAGGTTCCTGTAACTTTCTCACTTGCCACCTACTTGGAAATTGGAATTGAATTCCTTTATTTATTTATTCAAAGCAGAAGAAACGCCTCTGAAATCTCTGACCCGATAGTTTAGTCACAAAATATGCATGTGGTACGTTGTTGCTTACCACATCTTGCACCTATTTTCTTAAATGCTTATAGGACAGGTAAGAAATAAAGAACAAACAAAGTTAAAAAAAGAAAAAGCTAAAGAGAGACTCCACCACACCCTATGCCTCTTTCTCTCATTTCCTTTCCAAGTTTTTCAGTTACTTTTTTTCTGCACAATCAAAATCCATCCATTAATTGACCCTCATTAATGTTGCTATTATTTTAATCACATATAAACTTCAACCGTTAATTTATTCCTGTCCTCAACTTTCTTTCCTTACTACTTTTTCTGTGCAAGCAATTTTGTTTTTATTCAACCACTCTTTTATTATAAGTATATGCATATTTGCACACCACCACTAGCCACCACCACCTCCAACACTGCCACAACACAACACAAACATAAACATATCTTGCTGTGAAAACGTGGGAAAATAACTATTTTTTCATCCTTGGAACCTTCATCTTCCACCAAATATCAACATCTCAGCATGCTGCGTTACTGAACAGATTTGAGGAGAAAAAGGCTCAGTTTTTTTGTTCTTCATCACTTCTAGAAGTTGCCCTTGCCCTTTGTTGGACATATTATGGCTATTCAAACGCAGTGGTATCCAAATAATTCTGCTTCTTCTCCGTTCTGGAACAATGGTCATTGTGCTCCTGGCTTCATGGACTCCGGCATCAGTTTTCAGCACAAACAACAGCAACAGCTAGCAGAACAGCATTTGGGAGAGTTATGCAATGGGAGTCAGGGAGGAGCATTTGATCCAAATCTTCATGTGTGTAGTTCAAAAGGGATGAATTCTCCTATGTTTGCTATTCAGTTTGAGAAACAATGGGGAGAGATTGATCAGTATATGAAATCTGAGGTTAGAATTCATTCGTACACAACTTGGTTGTTGTTATTATTATCATCACTATGTTATGTTATTTATGATAGTAAGTTGAGATTTTTATTGTTGATTTTGAATGGGATAGGATGAGAAATTGAGATACATGATAAAAGAGCATGGGAAACAACAGGTGATGGCATTGTTGAGAAAACTAGAAACTCGAACACTTCACGTCCTGAGAGAAAAAGATGTAGAAATTGCACAAGCCATGAAGAAAAGGTTAGAGTTAGAAGAGTATTTGAAAAGGTTAGAGGCCGAAAACAACAAATGGCAGAGGTTGGCTCAGGAGAAGGAAAACATGGCATTGACCCTTTACAAAACACTGGAGGAAATGACAGAAGGTGGAAACTTTTTGAACAATGGGACAGTGGCAAATGATGCAGTGTCGTGCTGTGGAGAAACTGGGGGAACTGAAGAGAGGGAAGAAGAAGAAGAGGAAGAAACTGCAGAAAAAGGTTTAGAATGTGGAGGGGTGAATGTGGATGAAGTTGAACAGATTACGAGAAAAGGAGGAGTAATGGTTTGTAAAAGCTGTCATTCTAGGAGGTCGTGCTTTCTGTTCCTCCCATGCAGGCACCTTTCTTCCTGCAAAGTTTGCAACGCTTCCCTCGAGGCTTGCCCCGTCTGCAGAACACCAAAGAAAGCTACCATTGAGTTGAGACTTTGATTTTCTAGGCTCTGATATGAGTACAGACTTTGATTTTCTAGGCTGATATTCCCGGAAAAAAGTAAATACAACAACACATAGATTGCTTAGCTATGATGGATGATGATGATGATGATGGATCTGCCAAGAATCAAGATACATGGACATTACTCATTTTCATCTCAGTGAGTTCAATGTTTCAAGACTCAAAACCTTAACTATAGTTCAATGTCTTTAATATTCTTCAAATGTCTGGTTTATTTCCTTAGGACTTTTATGTGTTTAGATCTAATCTGTAGAAGACCAACACAAGAGAATTTGTCAAATACAACATCTTCAAATTTCTGCAATATTAATCAGTCATTTTTGTTTTTCCTATTTAACACAGTGATGGTTTCTGTGGCATATCTGCTATGGAACAACTTTATAGGCCTAATTTAGTTTCCTTGTATGGCTAATTGGTCACTGAGATTTGTGAAATGTGATGACAGCACTTTTTTCTGAAAGAGTGGTTTGCAATTTGTGCCTGTGATGGTGGAGATTGAGTGGTGTAGTCTATTCATCACCATTGATATTTTTGCAGTGATGATGTCTGCACATGTAGACAGGGCTATGTCTAATATTGTTGGCTTGTGAACAGAAGGATCAAATCAAACCCTCATTGGATTGGGTAAAATAAATTTATCTCAGTTTTAAAATCAGATTAACTAGTAGTTTGAAAAGTTCAGATGAACCATGTGAACAGAAAACAAAAATATTTACACTTCAGTTTGATACTAGAAAAGATAAAAATCAGATTTGAATAGCAGTTGGAGAAAAAAAAGTTAAACCATGTGATCAGAAAACAGATACTTTATTGACACTTCAGTTTTATTGTGGATATTAATTAGAATGAAAACGAGTAAAGGAATAGTATGAAATGAATAGTTTAGTTTTAGTAATTTTGAAAAACTAAACATAAACAAAGTCTTTAAATTGACTTTACCTGGAGTAGTGGAAAGTTTCTCTCTATAATATTAATACTATTAAATGGATTAATCCAATTTAATGTTACTTTTTGAATATGGAAATTCTCTATCTATATTTATATCATTAAGTAATATTAAAAAGAAAATTAAAAGTTTAAATATCAACTCAATTATATTTATTGTAGGATTATAACCACACTACATTCTGTGCTGTTTCAAAGTATAAGATTATAAAATATTTGACTTGTGCTGTTTCAAAGTATAAAATTATAAAATTTCTGTGCTTCTTTTATTATTATTATTATTATTATTATTATTATTATTATTATTATTATTATTATTATTATTATTATATATCTTTTACATTAATTTTTTTTTCTGTAACATGGTTATTTTGATTTTCTTTCACTCTAGCGATGGGGTTCACATCATGCTATCACCACTCATTCTCTTAATTACAAAACGTGTCTCTTAATTACAAAACGTGTGATCTCTGTTTGTAGTATACTAATAATTAATAATTTATAATATTATTAAGTGATAATTAATTTAATGTATAAAGTCTGACCCCAAAACCTTAACACTTCATTTAATTATTGCATTAATATTTTCATTATTTGATTAAAAACCTTAATACAATATTTAAGTGTTGCATTAAAATTTTTAGTATTTTGCACACCTAATGGACTTCATGAAATTATTAATTTAATTTATCACCATTAGACTTTGAATCCTCTCCTTAATGTCGATATTATTTTATTTTTATTTTTTAGTTCATAGCATTCTTAACTTTAATCTTGCTTTACCTACCAAAATTCATTGTTTTCTGAAAGTCCACCAACCTTGATTTTATACCTCTGATATCCTAAACATAATTAACCAAAATTATGTTAATCTCATTGTGAAAGACGAAAAAAAGTGTCATACAGTTTCAATTGCACTTGTAAGGATAGGAAGTGTTTGTAAATTGATATATTAATGTGTAAATTTATTTAGTTGTATGTAACAATTAATAGGTGGAGTACATAAAATAAAATGAGATGTGTAAACAGTAAAATATTTAAAGTGAACAAATTTTGATTGGGTATTCAGATTAGATAAAGAAAAGTGAGTTCTAAAAAAAATTCATTTTAATTTGAAAAATAGTAGTAAAAAACACAATTGGATTCTGAAATCTATTATAATTTTTCATATCCAAACTATCTAGATAATTACAGTAATGACAATCATTTTAATCACTTTATACAAATGACTATAAGGAGAATTCATAAACAAAACAACCAAATCTAAAGAAGAAAATTGTAAGTCTTGAAAAATTTCATTTAACAATTCCCATAACCGTATAGCAATAAAACAATAAAAGAAGAACAAATGAGAGAAAATTTTAATATATTTCACACAAAGAACATAGAGAGCATAAAATCACTCATTTTTTTAACATTTAGATCAATAGGTAAATTACTATACAACAACTTCAAAAAACCATAATTGTAACCGGTCACACATTATTTAACCAAATCAAGTCTTCTCAAACTAGGTATTCCAAACTAGAAAAACATTTTCTTATTTACAACTTTTTGAGAAAGCATATGAGTATCATCCATAGTCTAATTAGGTACATTTTCATTTTTATTAACCATTAAAGAAGAAAAATCACATAAATTTACAACAACAAAAAAAGTTTCATAGTATTTGTCTATACCGAACTAACAATAGAGTATAACCTTACTCTATACAAATTTAAAAAATTAAAAATTATAATCAATTTAGATATTCAAATGTCAGAACATCGATCATTCAAAAAATTATTACAATTACTCTTTTCTAGTGTCCAAAAAGTATTTTCAAGAACAATATCATATATGCATTATTAATATCATGTTAAATTGATGATAATTTAAAGAACCTATATTAATAATACTTAGATTTAAAAAATTAAATACGCATTAGACAAAATCATTTTCGCATAAGCAAAATTTCAAACTAAACATAATATATGAACTTTATTTTCTCACTAAATATTAGTAACTTGTAAACTACACGGGAATGAGTAATTCATTGTATTTGATTTCATTTATATTGTTTTTAACATGCTAACTTTTATATTGTTTATGTATATTGTAGATTATGTATTCACATATAGACTAACATTTCTAGAACAGATTAGTTTTAAAATAGATGGAGGTAATCAAACCGTCATTATTTTAAGCAAAATTATCATACTTATTATTGTTGTTATTTTTCTTTAAATTTTCAAGTTTAATTTGAATACTAGTTTGGAAATTGAACTTGAGTTTAATTATTTGTACTTGATGTGTTTTCTATGAGCTCATACAGGAATTGTTTTGAACATAATATAATCAGATGTGAATGAAAATAAACTGTAAGAGTATGAAACCTTCATTTTGATATGGTGATAGGTTAAAATGAAGTATAAGATTAAAAATGAAATTCATCATATTTTAAAAACGAGACTGAAATTATTATTATTATTTTAATATGAAACTAAAATTGAAGGACTAAAGTTATATGTATTTACTTAAAAATGCTAACAGATTAAAATTTATACTATCATATATCAAATGCTAAGAGATTAAAACTTCATCCTTTAGACCACTAAGGTTGAAATTCAAATGTTTTCGATTAGTAAAACTCAAGATCGTATTAACGTTTCACTGATACATTAATTGTTCTGCAATTAATAAGATGCGTGGTACTTAATAGAATCTTAAAGATCATAAACAATCTCGATGTAAGAAAAAAAATTAATTATTTATATTCCTAAAATAGTTTATTATTAAACACACACAAAAATTAACCCAATGCTATAATTTGCTATTAATAAAATTAAGCAGGAAGAACAATTTTATATATATATATATATATATATATATATATATATATATAATAATAAAATTAAAAAGAAATTTATAACTACTCTTAATCATTTAAACTTTTTATAGCACGTTACTTTTTTTTTTCTTCTTATTTTGAGTTCAGTTATAACTTTGAATATTAACTAACGCGTATAGTTAAAAAGAAAGAAAAGAAAAACTATGTTAAGTGTGTGTTAATATATATATATTTTGATAATTTAGTACTCAGATATATAATTATTTAAGCGCATAATTATATAAAAAAATTATTACCAATTTTGTATTTCAAATTTTTTTATAAAAGGCTTAATTAATTCCTAGATCTTTAATTCAATTTAATTTTTATATTTATTTTTTACTTAAATCTTACTTTTTAAGAAGATTATGCGATTTCTTAAATTAAATTGCCATTAATCGTGTTTAAAAATGTTATGTGTCACATTCAAAATAATAAATGACTCAAACATATGACAAATTCATATTTTAACCCGTGTTAATATTAATTTAAAAAAACATATCATATTAAGTTTTTTTTTTATTATTATAAAAGTAGGATCAAAAGAGTTTTAGTTTCTTTTTTAAATATAGAAACAAAAACGAATTCAAAACTTAGACCAAATTACTAGTAAACTTTTTACAAAATTTATTTTTCAATATAATACTTATTTTAGTAGTAATCAACATATAAGTTAAGAATACAAAAGTTTATTAAAAAATATAAAGAAAAATACTTTTATTGTTAATTATATTATAAACAAAAAAGATAATACACACAAAATCTTTATTTAATGATTAATTTCAAAATTAAATACTTCACAATTTAATAATGGTAACAAATAACTACATAAAAATCATAGTGAAAAGGTCAATAAGAAGGATCTAACTTTTCATGAGTGAAAATAATAATAATAATAATAATATTCCTTGAGTATTTGAACCGAGCTTCTCCCTTACAAAAACTGTGGTTATGAAAAAATAATGTGGAGAATGTGGAATAAATTTTTATTTGAAGTGTATCATATGAAAGAAGATTTTACAACCTGTTTTGATTCCCATGTGAATTAGGTGTAAAGTTACGACAACAAAATAAAATATAGGATAAATGATGATTTAATATGCACTCTAGTTCTTGAAAGACCAAAGAATCTTGTCTATATAAATATGTGAAAAATTTATTAATTATGTATTGGTTATGAAGTTTTATGAAAATATTTTACTATTAAAATTTAATTTAATATTGTTTTTTGAATACATTATAGTATTTTGAGATTAATTTATATCTCATACATTCAAAGATTTATCAAATTTGTTAGAGACTAAATGGTTTAGTTCTCACATTTTTTAAAGACCAAATTTGATATAAATTGTAATATCATACCCACGTCAAATTAAGAGTTAATGGATGCACTTTATACTTTATACTTTATACTTTATACGCTTCTAATTAACTTCATTTCTTTTTTTGGTGAATAATGCATAAATATATAGTAAGAATAAGGATAAGCAACTAAAGAGGGAAATTAATTACATAAAAAAAATAAATAAAGAGTGAAAAGAAAAAGAAAAAAAAAAAGGAAAAAAAGGAGAACGCATGGTTTTGCTCAAAATAAACAAAGTCAGTGCCACCTCAAGTTTGTTCCCTGTTTGGATCAATCCGTCGTTGCAACCGCCAGTCGCACCTTTTCTGTCGCCGGAATCCACCACCTTCTCTTCGGCCACGGTATCGTATAATTATCTTTCTCGTTGATACCGTTATTCATTTCAATCCCTAGCTACTGATAGCATCACCACTCACACCGTCAATGTGCCTTATGAAGAACCGTCCTCTGCGGTACGCTAGCTAGGGCTTGGGCGGTGCACTGAATTTTCGAATTCGTGACTTTCAATTGGAATTAGGGGGCAGGGGAGAATATATTTTTTGATTTGGCATCGATTTGTGATTTGACTTTTTGTAAAACGAATCCACAACACACACACATACACACTAAAATTGAGCTTATGGTTATTTACCTGAAACTGTTAATGCGGGAAGAGAATTTGTATTTGCTTGTTTGGGTAGGCGAGAATATACTAAGGAAGTCCGTTATCAGATTTTGACTTGCGGTTCCATCAGATTATTGGTTGTCTGACCCGTTTTTATTTTGATGTAGTTAGGTTAGGTAGATGATTGCGACTTAATTCATGTTCCATATATGTACATGACATGGGATGTGAGTACCTATTTTAGCACGTGCCTTCATGATTTTGATGGATTTCTTACTGGAAACTACTTGCATGCAGGTGAATATTTGATCGGCAATACTTATTAGTGAAATTTTAGAATATAAAGAAGCTTCAATGGCCAAGAAACCAGGACAAAGATCCAGTAAATTATCTGTGTACCTTTACATTCCTAATATAATAGGTGGGTGTTTACTTTCAATGTTTGCTTACGTATTGTAGCAACAATGCTCTTAAAAAAACACATTGTAGCAAGAATGCGTACTCTAAATTCTAATACTTGCGTTAATAAGAATAACGGGATACAACTCTGATTTTTGGGCATATGGACAGCGCGAATCAGAAAATTTTTCTGGGTCATTTTTCTTATTGGCACATTTGTTTTTGGAAAACATGAGGCTTTGTTACTCTTTTATTATACCATGTGTTATCAACTGCTGTTTTTAACAAATGGATGTTTGGTAATTGGATCGTTCAGGAGATTGTACTCAACTTCTTCATAGTTCTCCATGAATACAAACTGTCTTAACTCCTGACCGTGTCCATGGTGATGCAGGATACATCCGGGTTCTTTTAAACTGTTTTGCCTTCTCCCAATGTTTAACAAACAAAATCCTGTTCTCTTTTCTCTATTTTTTGAGGTGGGATACCATTTTACGGGCTTTCTCTTGTATTGAGTTTTTTTTTTTTTTTATGTTTATGGGATGTGGGACATAATTTGGCTGAATCTGTGTTGCCAGCTTTGTTTGTGATGCTGTCGATGGATGGTGTGCCCGCAAATTCAATCAAGGTATAAACTTTTTTGTTGATGTCAGATGACAGTACGTTTATCAGTTAAGGTTTTCCTATTGAATTCATAAATAATGTCAATGCTCAACTAAGAAAATTCTTGCTCATAATTTATATGAGTCCACAATGCATGCCATTGCATTTGCATACATAACACTAACCTTCAGAAAAAGTTAATTGAGGGATAATTGTGTTTTGACTAGTTGTAGTTTACTATTTGGACATTTTGAATATGATCTCTGTGTTAATTTGTACCCTTAGTCTCTTTCTGTTTAGTGTGAGCGAACAAGTAAAGATTTTTTTTTTTTTATTTACTCTTTTATCAATTATTGAGTCCTTCAAAATCATCTGGAACATAAAATCTGGAAAATCAGTTCAAAACTGAGGGACTGTCTATATATCACAGCACAACTATAATTTGCTTAGATAATTTCTGAGACGCATAGCATATACATTATGAATGTGAGGTAATACTGATTTTCTCACAATTGTAAGGCTGATACCATATTAGCAAATATACATATTATTCTACTATTTTTCACTTACCTAAGGGTTATGTAATAGCAAATTTAGATTAAAATTTGAAGAGTCCACCAAATTTCATCATGTGCTAACTCCCAGCGTTAAGGATGTTTGTTTTGTTCCAATGATTGCATTTCGTTGTCTGTTAGAGTTTCACACTCTTTAATAAAACACTTGATAGATAGACCATATTGAACAAGAAAATAAAGGGATAACATGGCATATATGCTAAAGAGGGTTGGCTTAATTTGTTATAATCAAAGATCATATGTGAAAAGGTCTTGGATTCAAATTCTGGTTGTGATCTTTCACTGGTATCATGTGTAAGCACCACTATATGCCAGCTTGTAGCTTGCCCCAAATGGGGAATTGGGACAGTTACCTATCTCCCTAAATTGTCTATTTTTATTTTGAAAAGACAATTATTCTGTATAATAAACGAATACATTAACCTAGCATTTTTATTGTTTTCTGGATTCAGTGTCAACCTTTGGGGCTGTGCTGGACATGGTAACAGACAGGTTATTTTCTGTTCTCTCTCTCTCTCTCTCTATGCATGCATACCAAAGATATCTGATGATCGATGCTGTTATAACTTGTTTATGTTGTTCAATTCTTGTGTGCTTTGAAATAATGCGGCTTCCTTGATACCAGAATTAGCACTGCTTGTCTACTTGTTGTCCTTTCTCAACTGTACAAGTAAGAAATTTTCCTTTCAAATTCATTAGTCACTGTAATTTTAAGCATGCAAACCTGACTTTTGGGTTGAACTTGTGTAAAGGCCCGGCCTTATCTTCTTGTCATTGCTTGCTCTAGACATTGCCAGCCACTGGCTGCAAATGTACAGGTAATGCATATTGACTGTGCGTTTTTCCCCTAACTTTTATTGCTGATTCTCCAATTATTAGGTTTAATGTGGATGATATGTGGACTTGTTTTTAATTAAATGCAGTACTTTCTTGACGGGAAAGGCTAGTCATAAAGATGTAAAAGACAGCAGCAACTGGCTTTTCAGGGCATACTATGGAAATCGGATGTTTATGGCTTACTGTTGTGTCTCATGTGAGGTAAGTGCAATATCCTCTTCCAGATCTCTGGAAAATCTTTAATAACTAGTTTTTTATTTGGATTCTTATCCTTAATATTGTATAGGTTATATACTTAGTCCTGTTTTATCTTGCGGAGAATCAAACAGAGAAATTGGTGGACGTAAGTGCTCCCTACTGGTGTTAAATTATTTAAGACATTTTATTTGCCGTGATCATCATAGTTTCTCATTTGTTTATATTTCCAGGTTATATCAAATAATTTGCAAAAGATGTCATTACTTTCTCTCCTAATTGGTACTAGTTTATTTGGATGGGCAGTCAAACAAATTATAAATGTTATTCAGGTTCGTATGTTTGTTCTGCATTTTTTATGATTAGACGCCTACGTATTTTTAGATTTTGACCACCCCAGTCAATATTGAAAAGACGAGAAAGAAAAAAAAAATTAAAAGAAGTAACACATAAGAGAAGAAAAGAAATCCCAAAGTCCAACGAAACTAGTGGCACTAATTGTTCATACATTTTTGGAATAAACATCCTGGAAGTATCGCAGTAGTACACAATTTTGAATCTTGAAAGTCTTTTGTATTCTACTTTTATTTTTTGTTTAACTATTATTTGTCAACCTTTTTTCTAAGCAAAAGGATCAGCACAAAGTTTCGTGAAGTGTATTTTATCGACTACAGTTATAAAACTTATTCTACTAGAGATGGTGACATTACTTCAATTTGCAGAAGCTTTCCACACATTATCAATTAATCTTGATAATAATTTGAGGGATTGCTTTAGGCTGTTAAAATGAGGATTAAGATTCAATACATTTAGTAACTAGCAGGTTCTGTGGCGCCTCAAATATTGTTCGAGTTTGAATATATTAACTCTTTGGCTTGACTTATTAACTTAATATCATGACTTGATAATGAAAAGAGTTTTCTTTACATTCGCTATACAGATAGGGTCTTGGAATAACGACTGATTCTTCATTTTTTTTTTTCTGATGCGGATTATTATTTACTTAGCAATTAAATTGAGTCCTGCATTTATCTGCCCTAATTCCCTTGTGATTCCAGATGAAGACAGCAGCAGATGCGTGTGTGCTTTATGACATTGACAAAAAACATAAGAACTGATGTTTCTTCCACGACGAGAATCCCTTGCCTTTGTCTTCTCGTACCAAGTTATGTGCTCAGTTTAATATGAATTGCCGCGGATGGAAATTGAGCTTGATTTGTTCAGTTTTCTACATTTGTAATGAAAGAAATAGAAAAATTCTGAACTATAGAATTTACCTTTCCATGTAACAAAAATATTCTGTTGTTCTTTACCCACTGTTAACTACAATGCAACTCAAAGAAATATTTGTTCAGTTGTGAAATTTCAAATCCCTTTATAGGAGAAGAAGGATTGGCTGATTTTGATTTTATATTCTCTCTCGGGTGGGATGGGGTGTGGGTGTATAAACTGTATAAGCACCCTTTATACCACCACTTCGCAACACACTCTCTTCAATATTTATGAAAATTCGTATTACTGTGTGACACGGGGCTTGCAGGATTGATAAAACATCTGAACCATTCATACGTGCATAATTTCTCATATGTAACTCCAAGACATTGTTCTACTTGTGCGCGCTTGCTTTTGATTTGTGAAGTGATCCAATGTCACTTGTTTTTATATATTTTGCTAATTTACTGTATATTGGCCACTGATACCTCTGTCGAACCTTATTCCATGAGTCGATGAGTGAACCAATGTCACTTGTTCTTGTATGTTTGGAAAAGTAATGACTAATTTCTCGTCCTGTCTGCATAACAGCGTTATATGACTTGGTGAAGCATTCTAGTGTATTAATTCTACAACATACTACTACTGCATAAGAGTTTGAAGGCATAACAACACATGCATAAACAGAATATTGATAAAACCAATCCAAATCTTCAAATGAAACAGCTACACGGTTATTGGCTGCATAATTATTGAACCTACCAGAGATATATACATTCCCAAGCGTAGTCAAATAATAGACAAAATCAAAATCACATATTGCATAAATAATGACCTTGCTCCAAACAAGCAAATTTCTCTCTAACGTCCCTACTTTTTCTTGACAGCAAAACAATGTTCATAAAAAAAGATTCCTGGCTCATTAAAGTGTACTAATAAAGGCTAAACCCAAAAAACTGGCTAATGATGATGGCACATCCAAGAGCTATTGCAACAAGAGAAGAAGCCCAAGTAAGTTTCTCGGTTATTCTAGGTATTCTATCTTTAAGTGCCTCACTACACGAACCAATAAATACCGTATAGCTTCCCATTGCAACAACAGTTCCAAATAAGAACATAATGAGAAATGCAGCACCAGCCACCCGTGAAGGCAGAGCAAGAGCAGGCAAAACCATCATCAGTGCATCTGGTTGCAGTCCATGAACTATTCCCGTGGCAAAAGTAGCAAAACCAATCTTCTTCTTTCCTACTACAGGATTACTATCACGCGATTCATAGACGTCCACATCACATTCACCATTTTCCAAGGCAACACATGGAGTAGGCACTTCTGAAGCTTCCTTAATCCCCATTGCACCAATTACTAGCAGGGTAAGGCCAACCACTCTAGTGCCCCATGTCCGAATAACTTCAATGTGAAGTCGATCCTTTAGGAGCAAAAATATCAAGCCAAAGATAACTTGACCAGCATCATGGCCACAGCCCCAAAGGGCTCCAACAGCAGCACTCTCCATTCGGGATCGGCCTATTGACAATGGAGCCAAAGCTGCAAGGTGATCAGGCCCTGATAGTGTGTGCAAGCAACCAGCAAAGAAGCCAGTCCAAGCACTGCTTAGAAGCTCAGTGCGGATAAGTTTTCCACCAACTGCCGCAGCGGCAGGGCCACCACTCTTGGCAGCATTTTGAAATGTTGCAAAAGCTGCCGGAGCAAAAGCTGGCTGGACTAAAAGCAAAACAAGAGCAGACAGTACTGCCAATGTCCGAGCTGTTATTATTGCCTGAAAAAAAAAAACATAGCAAATCATACTTTTAAGCTTAACTACAGTGTTCAAACATCTAAACGGCATAAACCCTAGCAACCTTAAACCGAATAAATACTTGTAACCAAAAATACCACAATAATAATGATGATGATAATAATAAAAATAGCAGTGATACATTACCCGTATACCCAATTCAACAAATAAGTTAATGATCACGGTTTACCTGTAATTACACGTGATTAAAAAGCTAAGTTCTGTTATGATTCAACTCAACTCCAGAAAGAAAAAAAAAAAAAGTATTACCAGAACAGAGCTATTGATGGAAAAGTATCAGTCACAAAAACTGTTACATGCACAGTACACAAGCAACATAGCACCATCCGTTCAGATTACAACAGATTTCTGCACATAAATGACAATTCCCAATTTTCTAGGTCGAGTAATTTATCCCCTTTAAATAAAAGAGTAACGTAATCAACCACATTAATAGAATTTTCCTCTTAGCATAATATACTAAAATTACACGGATTCCCTAGGAGCCAATGACATGTTTAGATACCTTTGACTAAAATCACGAAGAGAATATACTAGAGGATACAGTTTACGATACAGAACATGGTTGAATTAAGAATGAGCATGATGTCAGATGCAAAGAGCACGAAATGCACACAAGATCTAAGCATCAACAAGCATAACAGCAGAAAGCACGTACCTTTGGTTTTTGGAAATTGTTCCCAGTGGTGATCTGATTGAGGGGTTGGGATTGGGGTGTGGAGGTTTGAGGACGAATGAGTTGAGAGGAGATAAGGGGTGGTAGGGTTTTGGGAACAGAAGATGACAAGGAAACTGATGGGTTTTCATGGTGGCAAGAAATTGAGGTGAAGGAAGAAGGTGGTGAAGAGAAAAGGTTGAAGCTTGGTGAGTGAAATCGTGTGAAGGGCTTGAGATTGGTGTGAAGAGGAGAAGAAGATAGAAGCCTATCCATGGGCATGGCTTCTATCGGAAATGAAGAGAAGAGAAGAGAAGAGAAGAAAAGTGATGAGAGAAGGTTTGATTGGATAAAGTCCTCGCTGTGCACCTAAAGCTCAATGTTAACAACCGTTTCGTTATGCTACGTTTTATTTTGTTTTAGGAATTTGTTATGTTTTTTTTTTTTTTTTTTTTGTTGGAACTAAAT
>Ga0214545_1006617_pt1 | contig 20043 bp, 20 predicted proteins | sample CNSS4metaG_FD_160064 | JGI IMG/M metagenome (GOLD analysis project Ga0214545, IMG submission 160064) | Root nodule microbial communities from cowpea collected in UCLA plant growth center, Los Angeles, California, USA - CNSS4 | ecosystem: Host-associated > Plants > Roots > Nodule | place: USA...
ACCGTTATTGTTTTTATGAAATTTGTAAATAGTGTCTTATTGATTTGTGAATTTGGATACTGTATTGGAGTTTCATAAATTATGGATTTTTGGATAACATTCGATTAATAAACGTTTTAAAATTTCCTGCGTTTTTGGGAAGCGAAGTATAATAAATGATGTTTTCATCATATTTCTTAATTTTTATTACTTAAATTAGTAATATCCGACCGGGATGTTACACTTTCAACAGAAGACTCCAAAGAAAGACTAACTAGATAACTTAAGCAATGACAAGCATTAGACAAATCAAGTTCAGATGGCACAAAAGAGAAATATCAAATCACAAGGTGATACAAAGATCAATCATGAATTGATAATGAAATATGAATGTTGAATTAGCTGATCAAATTAACTAGGAAATTATCAAGATGATCAAGTTAAGAGGATTGCTCAACAAGACTCAACCTTTATTAATGATATTTTGATTGAAGATGTTTGAAGAAAATATCAATGATATATGAAGATATGCACGAAGAACTAAACTGAGAACATCAATGCTGATTGATTAATCCAAAGAAAGAAATATTTTGAATTCCTCTTTGATTGAGTGTTTAGAATATTGTCATATTATTTTCAACCAATCACGAGCAAGGAAAATACTCTATAGATAAAAGACTGTAGAAGAATACTCAAGAAGAAAAAAGCTACAATGGAAATGTCATTTAAAAGAAGATGAAATTTGAATTGAAGAATTACAAGAAAGGAAAGAAGAGATAAATTACAAGGAATAATCTACGTAGGAAGCAATATCAATAACTTCTAAGTGAAAAATGAAGAAGATATGAAGAAATATAGAATTAATTCTATATCAACGGTTAAGTGGTTCAACAAAACCATAAATACCATGACCAAGATGGAGTAGAAAAGGGAGAATACTTGAGAAACCTACTGAAATGCTAAAGCATTGTCATATCAAAAGAGAAAAGAAAAGTGAGAATACATAGTGAGCATATACATCGTCATATCTATATTTTAGAGAGCAATATTAGGGTTGAGTGTAACCATTGTAAATCCTTCACTTTTGTGAAGTATACCCTATAAGCTTTGCTGTACTATCTTATGTCAGAGGTTGTTACTTTAATTGTACTTGAGTGCTCACGATCTTAGGGGGAGTTGAGAGTGATACTTTGAAAGTCTTCTAATTAGAGAGGGTTAAACTCGTTGATTTCTGATAACATTGTCATTGACATGATCTAATTAATACTACTAAACTACAACAACTTCAGTATTGCTAAGATAGTAGTTAACAAAATAGAAAGTATAAAGTCCACCCTAAGACGTCTCCCAATGAACACAAAATTGATCCTTGACAAATTAGTTCTTAAAAAAACTATACAAAAGAGGTTAGTCAAATAAAATAATATTGGGAAAATTTAAAAAGACATAAAATAATTATAAAGAAAATAGTTTGATTCCACTACTTTTTCAAAACAGATTCATCATCGATTTTCTAAAGATTATTGCTCAATAAATTATTGTTGTAGATTTACAAATTAATCAATGTAAAATCTCAATTAAATTTGTTGGCACTCTAACTTTTAATCAAAGCAAAGTCTCAATTAAATTTAAAAGCCTTTAAACTCATATGATTATCGTGCATATAGATTTAAACACTTCGCTAATTAGCTAGCATGTAAAATCATTATTTTTACGTGATTCATGGATAAAAGAATGAAAACCATAACAATAATAAAAAGAACAAATAAATTATTTCATTTTAACCTCAAAATCCATAATGAAATTACAGTGGAACCAACCCTTGAAGCTTAACACTCTATAAAATCAAAATAAAAGAAAAGAGACTGTGGAGGGAGAAAGGAAGAAATTAGGCCCTCTATAGGGTCCCTAAACTCCGATGTTCCAAACTTATTTTTCAGCCTCCCCTTGGTCTTTTTATCTAGGACATGATTGGGCTTGGATATGGCTTTTTTATTGTTGAAATCTCTCAAATATCTTTAAAAATAAAGATAAATATCTTTTATCTTTATAGTGTTTATGAATATCTAAAAATATTTGGAGAGATATAGCCAATTTTAAAACTATTTGAGAAATATAGTTGGTTGATAATTTTTTATATAATTAATTAAATTAATTAGTTAAAGATATCTGATAAATTATCACCAACTAATATTTATATTAATTTTCCAAATCATCCCTTTGTAATTATCTTCTAAATAATCCAATATCTTCAAGATCTTACCATATTTATAAATATTTAGTAGTTATTATCTTTTGATATTTTATGATTTAATATAAGATAATTATTTAAAAATATCAAATAAAATATCTAAATATATATTTTTCTTAAATTATCTTTTATCATAAATATTAAAGAATTATCAAAGCCTTTTTCCTGAAAAAAATAGAGAAACTCGCAAGGTATAATTTTTGTTGCAGGTTCCTTCTTCTTGGCTTAGTCAAACTTCTTCACTTTTTAAGCTTTTCTTGCCTTCTTTATGCAATGCTTGACTTAGATTTTTATGATCACTAACACAAAAAGTCTTTTAATGTTAAATATTTTTTATCTTTGGCATCTGTCCAAACACCGATGTTGTACTGGGTGATGTTAAAATAACGTCGAAAAGTAGAGCAGACGTCACTTAATGTAAGGGCCAGGAGAGTCCGACGTTAACCAACGTCGGGACAAAAGGGAGCAGACGTCAATTTTTGCCCTGAATGGTGCCAAAAAACAACACAATTTAACATTTGGTAGTGCCCTGCTAGACGTCAAATAATGTTGGGGCTTGCCTTGGCCAACGTTATTTGACATCTGTCAGCGCATCACCAGACATCAAACTGTGCTATTTTTTAAAGCTTGGATGTTTTCACAACATTCCCACACCTAAAAATCAGAAAATTCCCAAAACAGTTTAATAATATATTCAACACATTTCTAGACATATAATTATATATAATAATACTTAAGTATTATAAACTAATACAAATAACACCAAAATAAAAGTTTCAACATGAAAATTTTGTCCAACAAAGTTTTTGAAAGGAGTTTTAATTCTGGTGGTATCAACTCCATCTTTCCATTAGATATGCTGCTCACTCTTGTCTTAGTGTGTGGATAATGTCATCTAGTATTGGTGATGAATTCTTGAACTGCTGAAAAAGTAGTACAATTTCATTATGTATGAATATCATTCTTTAAAGTTTGATATGATTTATAATATGTGAAAGATATATATACATACATACATATATATATATATATATATATATATATATATATATATATATATATATATATTATTACCTCTTTCCAATCATATTTAATTGTAGGTTGAATGATTGTTCTTATCCAAGACATGACATAATAGCAACATTCCCATGAATCTTCTTACTTGTTACACTAAACATTACAAATAAAATAATCACATATCAAAGTCATAAGTTGACATGCAAAAATTAATAACTTTAAAATCAATGAGTTCCAACCTTTGGATATAATACTTTAAGTTGTTGGCCTTTAGGCTTACCCACAATTCTAATGAAACATAAAACATATTTTAGTTTTAATATAACTAAGTAGATACATAGATTAGTTTTAATTTAACAGAGTAGATGATATGAAAAAAAGTAATACTTACTTTTGTAACATGTTTTTCAAAGCAGGTGGAATCTTCCTATGGCATGAACAAAACCATACAACCATGTATTGTCTTGGAATAATGACCAATAGTTGCCAATGGTACCTACCATTAATCATAAGTACTTAGCTGAAATAATTAATAATACTTCATAAAATATTACAAGCAAAAACACTATCCCATCAATGTATGGCGCAATTTCTCTATTTGACTCAGCCACCATGTTTGCAAATAAAGTTTGATGTGGTCATGTGAAATTTCTCGAAGGTTGAACGGTTTGAGGTTTGTTGGAAGTCTCACATCGACTAGAGATAAGGCCAATTCATAATATATAAGTGGGTGCAATCCTCACCTTACAAGCCAATTTTATGGGGTTGAGTTAGGCTTAAAACTCACTTCTAACATGGTATTTAGAGCTTAAGGTATTTTTTGGCATTTTTTTCGTCGCCCCTATTTCTGCAACCACTGCCTCTACTGTCACTGCCGTCACCATTGTTGGAGTGTCAATTTTGATTGGCGACCACACGGTTTTGATCGCCCCAGCCAAGCGACAACAATGCCGCTAGAATCATCACCATCGGAGCAACGACGCTCCCTCATGCGCCATTCAAAGTCGCGCCTCCTCCTATTTCGTCGTCGCACGTGGTAGCACGTCACCCAACGTCTCTGACAGCAATCACCTGCACCGGAATCGTCTCGTCCTGCTCTTTTGGATCTAGTCTTGTTGATTCAATCAGACCTCTTTGGTATTTTATGGTTTTCTTTTCTGTCTCTTCTCTTCCTCCATGGCATCTTCGACTACCTCTTCCAATTCTAAAATCTTTTCTGGTGTGTCTGACCTGTCCATCTACACTATGTTAATGTACACTTATCCATTGACAAGTTAATTGGCCTTAATTATGCCACTTGGTCATCAAACATCCGATTATAGCTTAAGAATGAGAGGTATCTTGATTATCTTGCCTTGAAAGCACCTACTCTCACTCCTGTTGAGGACGACCGTTGGGAAACCATTGATGTTTAATTATGTGTGATTCTTAAGGGTACTTTTGATCCTTCATTAAAGTAACTTTTTCGTTCCTACGAAACATGTGCTCAAATCTAGGAGCATGCGAAGTTATTATACACTAATGATACTCAACATCTCTATGGTGTTTGTTCTAAATTTGCAGATCTTATTTCCTCTAAATATCAAGCCTATATGACTGATTATATGGGCAAAATTCATGTTATTTTTCATGAGTTCAATAAAAATTCTCCTTCCCTTGACCCTACCACGGAGATCGAGCAACGCTCAAAGTTCTTCATGCTTGGAGCATTACACAGACTTGCTGATAAAAATTCACATATTCGTGATCAAATTTTGGGTTCCCTGGTACTTTGACTTTAACCTGCTTTACTCTTTTGCGTGTATGAGAACAACCCAACATTGATACACCTACTTCTATTAATGAGTCTTTTATGTTGGCATCTTATCGTGATGACTGGACTCGCCCTCGCAAAAAGGGAAAAGGGTGTCCTAAGTGTGAACATTGTGGCAAGCTCGATCACAAGATTGACAAGTGTTATACATTACATGAGTGTGAACATTGTGGCAAGCCAGGTCACAAGATTGACAAGTGTTATGCATTACATGGTCGTCCTCCTCGATTTGCTGCAGTTGTTCAGACCAATCTTTTCCCGCCTTTGTCTACTGGGGTTCCTCATTCTCCTGTTTCATCTGATACACCTGCTATGTTCAACAAATTTCTCAAATGGTATAAGGATCAAGAGTCTTCTAGTTCCACCACATATAACGCTCACACAGGTACATCTTTGTTGGTCTGACTCGATCTTCTTCTCTTGGTCCTTGGGTTTTTGATTCAGGAGCCATTGATCATATTACTTGTAACAAATCTTTGTTCTCTTCTTTATCCTCTCCTAATCTTTTACCTTCTGTTACACTAGCTGATGGTTCTAGAGTCTCATCTGATGATGTTGGCACTATTAAACTTTTCCCTTCTTTAACCATTAATAATGTTCTTTATGTCCTTGGGTCTCCTTTTAACTTGTTGTCCATCAGTCGTCTAACTCGTTCTGTTGATTGTGTTGTTTCTTTTACCAACAATTCTATGTGTTTACAGAATCGGAGTTCGAAATAGGTGATTGGCACAAGATGTGAGTCTCATGGTCTTATCATCTCCATCCCATTACACATGTTGCTACAGTTATGGAGTCTCCCTCTCTTCTTCATGCTCAGTTAGGTCATCCAAGCCTTGCCAAGTTACAACAGCTTGTCCCTGCCTTGCCCAAGTTGTCTCGTTTGATGTGTGAGTCGTGTCAATTAGGTAAGGATAGTTGTACTTCCTTTCCTCGTAGTATCACACGTGATGCTTCGTCCCCTTTTGCCTTGGTTCACTCTAACATTTGGGGTCTTCTTAGGGTGTTTTCTTAAGGTTTACACGATCCCAAAAAGGATACAAACGTTTTTCTTCTTTTCTTAACCGTTATTTTGTGTCTGCAGATGTCACCTTTGATGAGTTCTCCCTTTATTTTAAGAGTCAATCTTCACCTCTGTTTCCATCCAATCTTGTCAACACTCCTAGTACCTTTAATGTTCCTATTGTTTGTAACCCTCTTACTGTGTCTCCTCCACTATTGGTTGCTGATCCATAGTCAGCTTCTTTTCCATCACCCTTTTAGGTTTATAGTCGTCAAAACCGATCACAACCACCACCATGTGACTCCACTCAAGTGCCAACTACGCTGTCTCCTCCGGCTTTGACACTTGAGTCTAACCTTCCCATTGCCCTCCGAAAAGGTATGCGTTCTACCCATAATTCCTCTCCCCATTATATTTCTTTGAGTTATCATCGATTGTCATTACCTTTTTATACATTTCTTTCCTCTCTTTCTTCTGTGACCATTCCAAAAACTGTCTGTGAAGCTTTAGCCCATCTTGGTTGGCGTCAGGCCATGACAGATGAACTAAGTGCTCTTCATAATAGTGAAACTTGGGAACTGGTCCCATTACCGTCCAGAAAATCTATTGTTGGTTGCACGTGGGTTTTTATTATCAAAGTTGGACCTGATGATACTATTGACTGCCTCAAAGCTTGTCTTGTGGCAAAGATGACTTTTGTTCGTTTATTTATCGCCATGGCTGCTCTTCAACAATGGCCTCTTTATCAACTAGATATTAAAAATGCTTTCATCAATGGTGATTTGCAAGAAGAAATCTATATGGAGCAACCTCCTGGGTTTGTTACTCAGGGGGAGTCTTCTGGGATGGTATGTCGTCTTCGCAAATCCCTATATGGCCTTAAACAACCTAGGGCCTGGTTTGGAAAGTTTAACAATGTTGTTCAACAATTTGGTATGACTCGGTGTGAAGCAAATCATTTTGTCTTTTATCAACACTCGAGTGTTGGATGTTTTTACTTGATAGTATATGTTGATGACATCATTCTTATAGGGAGTAACAACCATGTCATCTCTCAGTTGAAACAACATCTCTATCACCATTTTTAGACTAAAGATCTTGGCAAACTCAGATATTTCTTGGGTATTGAGGTGGCACAGTCCAATGATGGTATTGTTATATCTCAGAGGAAGTATGCCATTGATATTTTGGAGGAAACTAGGTTGGTGAGTTCAAAGTCTTTTGATACAATGTGTTGCATCAATGTGTAAGGAATGTGTTGATTTTGTTTCATCAATGTGTTGTAAAATGTAAGGAATCACTTTGACAGTGTTGTTTAAGATGTATAAATGGGTTTGATCAACTAATTTTCTACTAACACTTTGAATCTTCACTCCATGCACACCCTACCTTCATATTTACCTTCATGTCTAGTCTTAGGAACTCCAATTGGTTTACAACTTGACATATAACTTGAGTAGAATTCAATGGCTTCTTCTGCATTGTACCACTCTATAATTGAAGCTTCTGATCGATATTGATTCTTCACTTATCCCTTTAAGATCTTCATGTATCTCTCCACTGGGTACATCCATCTCAAGAAAACGGGTCCACATATTCGAATTTCCCTCATAAGATGAACTATCAAATGAATCATGATATCGAAAAATAAAGGTGGAAAATACATTTCCAATTCACACAATAGTCTAATGACCTCATTTTCCAAATCATCTAACACTCGAGGGTCAATAACTTTCTTATATATGGCATTGAAGAACATACACAAACGTGTTAGAATAACTCTGACAGAAGTAGGTAAGATGACTCGAAAAGCTATTGGTAAAAGTTGTTGCATCAACACATGACAATCATGAGACTTTAAACCGAGTAACTTTAAATCTTGCATAGAAACAAGACTACTAATATTGGAAGAGTAACCTTGGAGAACCTTCACATTTCTTAAACACTCACAAAAAATTTGCTTCTCTTTTCTAGAAAGAGTGTGACAAGTTGGAGGCAGGTAGGTGCGTCTTCCAATGGATTGTGGATGTAACTCAAAACGGATGCCCATTTCAGCCAAATCTTGTCGTGCTTTTACTCCATCTTTAGTCTTTCCTTTTACATTTAATAAAGTTCCGATGATGCTGTCACATACATTTTTTCAACATGCATCACGTATATACAATGTCGTACCTCAAGTTTACACCAATATGGAAGATTAAAGAAGATTGATCGTTTCTTCCAAATGCTTTTCTCTGTGATATTTTTCTTTGAGTGGCAGAATGACATTTTTGTAAATAGGAGTGACAGATTTGATGTGACCACGAGATTTTTAGGTCTTTTAGCATGGCAGCCGCACATCATCTTCTCCAACCTCCATTTTTGTGTTTTGAAAGCTTGGGTGGTGACCATGGAAGTGCCTGTTGCGGTTTTTACGTTTTAACACTTATTTTTAGCATTTTTATGCACATTCAATAGCACCCAATGTAGGTTATATGTTTTCTGCACCTTGGGTAACATTTATATTGAAGAATTTAACATTTTTGTTGGCTATTTTCGTTCTTGCCCCTTTCTCTCCTTGCACATTTTCGTTTCCTGCACCATTTTAGGTTTTCTGCACCAATTTGTACTCATTTGAATGGTTGAATCACAATTTATGTTGAACCCTAATTCGAATTCCATGAGGAACTAATTTTATGTGTTGATTCTTTGCAAAGAATGAATTGAAACCTTCAAATTAGTGTTTTGTTCAGTTGAGTTTTGTTAATCTCTCCATTCTGAATTTGCATTTGGGTTTAATGAAGAAACCATTCTGTTTATGCTTAATTTGTAGAGTGGAATTCGTTGTGTGTTCATGCTTAATGATGTGTAGCAAATTCATGAATGTGTTCATTGCTTAATTGCACTTGAGTTTGAGTTAATTTGCGCTTAGTAATTAATTTGGGTCTCATTAGAGTTAATAGAACCATTTTGATTTGTAATCCTTGATTGGTGGATTTTCATTTGAAGCAAGGACTCAACGTTGTTTTACATCATTTTTACACATTTGCATTTAAGTTTTCAGTATTGTGTTACATCTGTAAATCTGCAAAACCCCCCAATGTTATAGTTGTTGTGTTTGTTTGGAAAATGAAGCTTTGAACAAGAACATTGGTCATGGGGAGACGACTCTGGTTGGTTACCACATATTGCATTTATCTATTTTAATTTGGTGGGGTACGACCTCTATCAAATTTGGCGTCGTTGTCGGGAACAATAGTTTTGTTCGAAGTTAAATTTTCAGTGTGTTGGTGTTTATGTCGTTCAAGTGTGGTTGAATTGGTATATGTTCATTGTGATAGTGTTTTTGTGTGTTTTTGTGTAGTGTGCGTGTTGTTTGTATGGTAGAGTGAATAGTGTCACAGCGCATGAATAATGTCATTTATAGAGTAGTGAAGAGTGTATGAATAGTGTTGAATTCTAACATTTAACTTGTGAAATTTTGTTTTAGTAGCTACGGTGCTTTTTTTCACTTAAATTTTTTTCTCCTCACTTCTAAGACCTTGAACTTGATGGGAAAAATGGCTGGAGCAGCTGGTATGGTGTGATTTGAGAGATTAAAAAACTTTTTGGACTGATTTTAAGTCAAACTTAGAATCACAATTTTTTTATATGCATTTAAGGTGGAATTTAATTTCCTACCTTGTTGGAACCTGCTCTACCGGTTATCAAACTCAGATTCTCAAGAAAATGTCGTTTTCTATGTTTCATCAATATTTTTTGTGATTTTTCTTCATTTTTTTCACTTTTGAAAAAAATTTAAAACTACTGATACTGAGTTTTAAGCTGATTGTAAAAATACTTACACTTTAAAACTACTTTCACTTATGACTCATTGTGCATTCAGTATCCTGAGGAGGAAGTTCCTTATGTTTTAAAAATTGGATTAATCCATTTGTTGCCAAAGTTTTATGGACTTGCAAGTGAGGACCTGCGTAAGCATGTGAAGTAGTTCCATGTTGTGTGCTCCAATGAAGCATGTAGATGTCCAAGAAGATCATGTGTACTTGAAAGCTTTTCCTCATTCATTGGAGGGCAATGCAAAAGATTGATTGTACTACCTTGCACCCAGGTCCATCACGAGTTGGGATGACTTGAAGAGATTGTTCTTGGCCAAATTCTTCCCTGCATCCAGAACAATAACCATAAGAAAGGAGATTTCTAGACTCAAGCAGCAATTTGGGGAGAGTCTCTACGAATATTGGGAGAGATTCAAGAATTTGTGTTCTAGTTGCCCACACCACCAGATATCTGAGCATCTACTTCTTCAGTATTTTTATGAAGGCTTGCATCATATGGATAGAAGCATGATTGATGCTGCAAGTGGTTGTGCTCTTGGTAATTTGACCCCAGCAGCAGCGAGAAGGCAATTGATTGAGAACATGGCCTCTAACTCTAAGCAATTTGGCTCAAAAAATGATGACATTGTTGTTAAGGGAGTTCATGATGTAGGAGCTGTTGAATACACTAAGAAGTTGGAGACCAAGATTGATGCTCTTACCACCTTAGTCAACCAACTTGCTGCGAATAAAAGAGCTACACCTTCTACCACAAGAGTTTGTGGCATTTGCATGTCAATTGAGCATTTCACAAATTCTTGCCCCGACTTGCAACATGCCACGACTTCTGCACCTTCTGATACTCCTCAAACGTATGCAGTTAATATTTTCAACAACAATAGGCCGCAACACCAGCAATAAAATCCTGATTTATCAACAAATAGATATGATCTAGGATGGAGGAATCACCCTAATCTGAGATGGGGAAACCAGGGCAACCAACAACAGCAAAACCAACAGTTTCAAAATGTGCAGCCACCTCCTCAACAAAGAGTTGTGTCTACACAAGCTGTTGTTGTTCCACTTGTACCCACACTAGCTCCTACTGCACCTGCACCTTCTTCTTCTACTTCATTGGAGGAGTTGGTCAGAATGATGACACTTTAGAATATGCAATTTGTAACACCCAAATTTAAGATGTCACGAGAATATATCATTGCTCTTTTTGTTTAAAAGTAAAACGATTATATCACAAAAAGGCAGTTAAAAAAACTTATAATTTAAATGTAAATAGGTAATCCAAAAACTCCCATTGAAAATAGTAATAATAAAAAAACAAAGTTCCAATCAAATACTAGAAATCAAAAGAAATTTTCATAGTCTTCATTGTTTGATTGAAATCAACTAAATAAATAATAATCCTCCCGAGTTCATTCCATCCTTTCCGTAATCCACTTTGAGTTAGAAACATCTGCATTACCATTTGCTCCCGTATAACACACAGGTTATATGACCATCGCACAAGCAACAAACACATAAACAAACAAATAGGGGTAAGCTAACCATAAACAATAATATATATAAAAGAATTTCGTAAATAAAACATGTCCAATAATACTCAACGTCGCATTCAAGTAACACGAAAGAATTATGATCACAATCCATACTTGGTTTGAACACACAAACCCCAAATTCAAACAATCATACCAAACCAAACATAACATCACATTCATCTAAAATCTTCAAACATAGTGATCATAATCAAGCTTTGGTTTTCCGCGGCCTCTCACCCCACAACAACATCTAGTTTCCTAGAACAGATGGTTCAATGTGTCCCACTATCGCAGCCAGACTGTCTCCCTTATTCGTCAAATAATTATGAGTAAAAATGTCGATGCATCGCACATCGGACACTATACTCGCAACGAGCTGAAATAAGGTGAAACATCTTTCCCCTCCCCATTGCTTCACACAGGCGAGAGGGTACAATACTCGAACCAATCCTCTACCGTAGCTTTACACAGGCGAAGAGGACCCCTTTCCACTACTTCACACAAGCGAAAGAGTCTCCACTAGGTTCCTAGGTACGAAAAACCTCACACAACATTTAATTCCACCAAGAGCTTTCAAGCAAGGCAAAACACTCCCAACACTCAACACATGAGAATTTCATATTGCCAACAAAGTACTCACCACCACATCATGCATGGGAAATAAAGTTCCATAACATAAACCAAACTCATTTATCACACGTGTATTATTACACACCAAATATTTAATAAAAATGCATGGGAAAGAAAAGAAAATAAATTACGCACTCAACTTGCACCTAAGCCTTTTAAAGAGTAGAAAAATAGATGCTATCTTTTGTGAAAAGGAGAAAGAATAGGCCAAGTAACTGATGGTGGTTTCATAATGAGCAAAGGAAAATGGCTGCACTAAAATTCACTAACGTAAAACAACAAGCATCCCATCCAAATATTAATTTCCTTATCCCACAGATACCCAAATAGTCACACATACTGAAAAAAAAAACAATGGACCCTATTGCATCCATACATTCACGTGAATGAAGGAAAGGAAAACAAAATAAAGGAACCTTTCATGATTAAGAACCATACGTGAATGTGAATAAGAAGGAGAATCAATAATGAAAAATGGACAAGTGCATGTACGGTGAATAAGAAAACGAACAAAGCTGCCCACATAAACCACAAGCACATTTGGTCCTGCCCCAAAGTTTTCACCAACCAATTACCACTCACATAACAACATAAATATTTAATCAACAAAAGAATGGAGCTACACAAAAAAAAGCTAACATACAACAAGTGTCTTATCAAAGTTACACATCTTGACTTCATTAAAATATAAGACAATTGTTACAAACATGCACTATACCCACCCACATTTACATGAAAGAATTAAGGGAAAAGGAAGAAAGAGAATAGAAAAGAGGAAGAAAAGAGAAAAGCTAATCCTAGGCATGCTGCAACGTGATAATTAGGAACCAATTCTCATCCCATCAAAACAAGACAAAACATGTAGGCCATATGACTTTTATCTCAACTAACAAACTTTAGCAAGAGTTAGTGTAAGATCTGCGGAATTTAATTAATTAAATAAATAATTAATTAATAAATGCGAGTAGGTTGTGCATTTATGATATTAAATTCTGTTATGTATGATGTGGAAGAGTACTAGCTCAAATGGTTGAGAGTACTTTGATTGTGTGAGAGGACTTGGGTTCAAGTCCTATGAATGCCAATTGTGTGTATTTTTGTTATTATTGTTTTAATGGTATGTTGGGCCACATTTTTGTATAAGATAATGCTTGAATTGTGTGTGTTAGCAAGAAATATAAGTTGGCCTGGTGGTTTAGCTTTGACTTGGCATTGGGAAGGTCATGGGTTCAAACCTTGGTGAGTCAAATTTAACGCTTTTTGGCTTAAACTTTAACTGTGGGCTGAATATGAATAGATGGAGAAACCTAGCAGATAGTGGGCAGCTAAAGGGTTGAGAAACAATCAGTCATGGCCCTTGAAAAGCAATAAAACCCTAATTTAATCATATTCCCGTTTTCTGAGAGCTTTAGAGGGAGGACGAAATTTGAGAGTGAAAGGAGAATTTGGGAGTGAAGTAGAGAGGGGAAACGAAAGTAGTGGCACGGTCAGTCCTTGGTGATCGAAGGAATCCTTCAATTTCAAGTTTTAAGCAAGGAAATTTCAGGTTAGGGGAGCTGAGCCGAATTTCCATGTTTATATTGTTGTTTTGTATGATCTGTGATGGAATTGTGTTCTGAATTTCGTGCTACACCTGAGGGAATTAGGGGTTATGGGTTTTGGGACTGTTTTATTGAACTTTGGCAAAAAAGTATGAAAATAATGGGGTTATGCACTGTCTATTCTGTGGTTATGCACATTTGGGCTGCTGGGGGGTCTATTTTAGTGTTCAATTATGCGCGTATGACTAATGGGATTGTGATGAATGAAATGGTATGAATTTAGAGTATATTTTGGGTGAAATTGTTACTGTTGTGTGCGCGAAACAGTGCCAGGGTTTGCATGTCGCGTTCAGGCGAGCCGGACTCGCTTAAGCGAAATATGCAGGGACTCGAAACCCTTCCCTGTTCGACCATCTCGCTCAAGCGGGGTGTGTTGGTCTTGGGCGACAGGTCATCTCGCTTAGGCGAGTATACCTCGCCCTAGCGAGAATTCGTGTGCATTTGTGTGGTTTGATTGAACAACTCGCGCAGGCGAGGCTGATTGTGGTTTTGAGCGGGAGTACGTCTGGCCCAGGTGAGACCCTCTCGCCTAAGCGAGATCTCGAGGGGAGGTTCGTGGTTTTTTTTGAACTTGTCGCCTAGACGAGGCATTTTAATCCTGTGCGAGCGAGGGTCTCGCCCAAGCGAATAGGAGCTCGCTTAAGCGAGATTACGTACGCTATAGAGGTCCTTGAGGCTCGCTCATGTTGATGGGTCTAGCCTAAGCGAGATAAGCTGGAGTGGTTAAACAAAGGCTCTTAATTTAAGCAAGCAAGGGTGAAGATGTACGTTTAAGGAAGGTGTACCTGTTGTGTTTATAAGATGAGATGAAACTTGCAAGAGGTGTTCTACATGGCTTTTAAAATATCTTCTTGGTGGGCTTGCTGGTGTTCCATGGGTTGCGGCCCGGAACGTATCCTTGAGTTATGGCTCGGGATAGGGGTTAAGCACGTGTCATTCTATGGGTTGTGGCCCGGAATGGCTTTCCTTTAGTTGTGGCTCGGGATAGCGGATGAACACGAGGAACCTTGAGTTGTGGCTCGGGTTGACAAGTGTGCCGGTGTGAGTGTGCTGGTTGTGGTCAGTACGGATGGGTCCTTATAGATTGCCCTCCTCAGTAAGTCACTGACGAGTTTGGTAGTCTTGGGACGTTACGGACTCTGTTCGTATTTGGGAACTCTACCTTGCGTTACGGTGTGTGATCCGTAGCATGGTTTTCGCACGTGCTCTATCGGTTGTGGCCGATAGGTGTGGCAGCAAGGCACATTGAGATACTTAAAGGAAGATGTAGAACACTGCTAACATGGTTGTGGTCGTGTGAAAGAACTGGAACGAGGTTCCCTGATATACTTTACTATACATGGTGGTGGCCATGTGGAGGGAAGGTAACGAGTCTTCCACGAGGTATATCGATGTACATGGTAGTGGCCATGAGATGGAAATGGAGCAAGCGTTGTGGGAAATGAAAGGGTATTACATATGGTTGTGGCCATGCGGTATACAGGAAGAGTTGTGTTATTGATATATTGTTTTATCGATTATACATGTATATATGTGATTGGTATGTTTTTATGTGTTTCATCTGTTAGCTCACCCTATCTGCCTGTGTTTGGCGATGATCGTGTACGCGGTACACGTGAGCAGGTGATGATGCAGGTGGAGCTGGTGAGACTTAGCTGCGGAGAGGGGATGATTAGGGGATCTTTATGTTCATGTTTCTTTATTCTATTTTGAAATATGATGTAAAGGCTCAAGGCCTATTTGACTAAACTCGCAGTTTTATATTTGTGGACTTATTGGTAAATTAATAAAGTTTTGAATTTTCTGTGTTTTAGGAAATGAGGTATTATTAAATTTGTATGTAATTAATTACTTTATTTTTTTTATTAAATTCGTGATATCTTGACGGGATGTTGCAGTGAGAAGCCTTATGGTTTGGTGTGGGATTTTAGAAATAGAAAAGATAAGGTCTGCAACAACAAGACCACATGTAGACTCGTGCGTACTACACCATCGGGAAGAAAACCCAAAAACCTTTGCTACCACGAGAAGTCCTGGACATCACTCACGCATTGACCTATAGCAACCTACAAGACTCATGCACTCAACAAATAAACTTAACTACAACACCCCAACCAAATCAAGGGGTTTCTTCCCACAATACAAATCATCACGTGAGGAGTTTAGACGCTAGAATCTCCAAGTTGCACCGTGCCACCTTAAAAGGAAACTGATGCCAAAAGCTTTTAAGATGAAACTTTGCAGATGAAGTGAAAATAAAGGAAAACTTGAACCATGATTAAAAAGAAAAAAGAGAAATCCCATTAAAAACACCAATACCCACATATATGGCAATTAGATGAAAGCATGCACTCTTACGTAAGTAACTGAAAAAAAAAAATACAAACTACACATTAAGAGAGGCCCACTTTTACGTGTTCACTATACAAGAAACAAAGCAAATATGTGTGTATGTGTGCCAGCCGCATTCACTCTTGGATTCTCAAGCATTTATCTGAAAAGGATAAGCCAAAGGAAAGAAACAGAATAATCCCATGAACCATAAAACCCTGCAACGTGAAAACATTCCCGTGATGGCACAACTCCATAAAAAAGTAGATGCAGCGTCATATATTGGCAATAGTACGCACATGCATGGTCTGTACCAAGAAGACCAACTATGGATCTCAAACACCAGCAAACGACATTTAGAACCCACCATAAAGCACCTGCAGCACGCACGTACACCCCAAACCAGTCCCAACACAAAAACAATAATGATATAGTTCCATAAATCAGAGGAACAAAGATTGAACCAAACAAAAACTGCACCAAAAAACTGCAACGAATAAAGCTTTGGTATTTTCGCTTTACCTCATGCACCAACACAGAATAGAGAGAAAAAAAAATAAGGTAAAGCTTCCTCTACACATGCATGCTTCTCCCATTTCATTCATCAAATAACAACAAGAAAACAAGAGAAGAAAACAAGGTTGACTTCCCCTTCCTAATGGGTCTCTCTGGATTTTCTCTCTTCTCTGCCACAACCACTGAAAAAAAACTCCAACTTGCACCTCTCGTTCTCCTTTCTTCGCAGCGTTTTTTCCTAATTCTCCCCCTTAAACCTTCTAGGGTTTGGCCTCATTTAATCTTATACTAAATCTTTCAGTTAAGATTCTAATAAACCAATCTATTGTTATCTATTAACTATATATCAAAACACTATAAAAAACAAAACCCTACTATGATTTTTTTCGAAACCACATACGAACCCCGCAGAGATTTTAAAAATTCACTAACTAACTTCGTGGCCCCATACTCAATGGAGAGAGAAAAATAGAAAAATATGATTTTACACAACCACCAACAAAACTCAACAATCCAGGTTCAAACTTGCGTCCTTGCACACAACTTTCACCACTAAGGTACATGCCATCACATGATATATCATGCATTATAAGTATTAAAACAGTTATACTTCACAAACCATAATTCCTTACACCACTTAAATAAATATTATAAATACCACAATAACTTAAATCACTCAAATAATAATTATTTCACATTTCATAATTTAATAACCTAATTAAATTAAATAAATCAACAATATTAATTAAGCCATTAATTTTTCCCATGTTTTTCCCTTTAGTCTAATTTTTTCCCAGGTCGTACACAATTTTAGCAAGAGAATGGAGCCTCAATCCAGACTTTGACAAATCAAATGGGATAGATGGCTACGCAACTTAATCAAGCACAGGCTCAAAATTATGATAAGTTGCCATCACAGACGGTGGAGAATTTGAGAAATGTGAGTGTCATCACAATGAGATATGGGAAAAAGATTGAAGTTCCCACTCGTGAGCCTACACCTCAAAAGGAAGTTGACTCTGTTGCTACACATCAGAGCAAGCATGATGATGCTCATGTAGCCTGTCCTTCCACATCTATTGTACCTTCCCCTAGTATACCTTCTACCATTACTGGGCCTCCTATTCCTCTTCCATTCCCACCAAAAGTCATTCTAAAATGGAAGATGCAAGAGGTTGACAAGGAAATTTTAGAAACATTCAGGAAGGTAGAGGTGAACATACCTATGTTGGATTCCATTAAACAAATCACTAGATATGCAAAGTTCTTGAAGGAGCTGTGCACACACAAGAGGAGGCTAAAGGGAAATGAAAAGATCAACATGGAGAGAAAGTGTCAGCATTGATAGGTAAATTTGTTCCTAAGATTCCCGAGAAGTGTAAGGACCCAGGTACCTTTGTGTACCTTGCATCATAGGTAACAATAAATTTGAAAATGCAATGCTTGATCTTGGTGCTTCAATAAATGTAATGCCTCTTTCTATTTTTAAATCTCTTTCTCTTGGACCCCTACAACCTATGGGTGTGGTGATTCAGTTGGCAAACAAAAGTGTTGTAACATCTCGACCGAATATTACGAATTTAAAATAATAAAATACAAAATAATAGATAAATCGCATTTAATGAAATACCATTTCCCAAAAACGTTGAAAAATTTAAAAATTTATTACATATTTATGAAATACCTCAATTCATAATTATAGAAATAAACTCAAATACATAACCAAAGTCTGATAATGTGAAAGTTTACAAATCACTTAAAACCAAAAGATTAAAAATGGCGGATAAATCTTTTCATCCCAGACTAGCCCTGCTCCGGCTCTATGCCTCACCAGATCCACCTGCAACATCATCTACTAACGTGTATTGTGTACACGATCATCGCCAAACACAAGCAAATAGGGTGAGCTAATAGAATAAAACATATATACAACACACACATATAAACATAAAATTATTGTGATAAAGCTCCCCTAACCTGGATTCCTTAGCTTAAACTTTAACACTTGAAAGTTCTCCCTTGATCACCAATGCTCTCTCCCCACTCAGCTCCTTGTTTCACTCAATCCTCATAGTACACTCTCAATTTTCGTTCTCTATTCTCTAAGCACAATAATAACCACCAAAAACACTCTCTCCTTCCCTTAATTGGTCACTAATTATTGTCTTAATTGGTAATGATTAAGGGAAACGAAAATGACATTAATCTTGGAGTTTAATTGCCATTGAAGGTCCATTAGTGGCTGTTTTTCCAACCGCTCTTGGCTGCTAGGGTTTGCTTGCCCTTTCACCTTCATGCCAAAAGAAATTTTGGCAAAAAGAAAATTAAATTTGGTTCTACCAAGGTTTGAACCCATAACCATGCCAATGCCAAATCAGTTGCACAACCATTTCGTGATAATTAATATAATTCTATGATTATATTATCACTCAACATGATCAAACATATTATTAAAAATAACAATAAATTAAATGACATAAAATTGGCATACCTAGGACTCAAACCCAAGTCCTATCACATACTAAAGTACTCTCAACCATTTAAGCTAGTACTTTTCCACATCATACATGTTAAAATTAAATGTTATAAAGGCTCTCACTACCCGCATTTATTAATTAATTAATTTTCACAGGTCTTACAAGTGTTGCCCACCCTGTAGGTTTAGTTTATGATGTTTTGGTTCATGTTGGTGAATTGATTTTCCCTACTGATTTTTTATATTCTTGATATGGAAGAAGGATTTTCACATGGTTCTGCACTAATAATTTTAGGCAGACCATTTTTGAAAACTGCACGAACCAATATTGATGTCCATGCAGTTACATTGTCCATGGAGTTTGATGATATTGTTGTGTGTTTTAATATTCTAGATGCCATGAAACATCCTTTTGAGGATCACTCTAGTTTTCACGTTGATATCATTGATGATGTTGTTGATGGACATATTTCTGATTTCCACCCTTTGCATTGCATGAAATATGCATTTGTGTCTGAATTGTCTAAATTTGCATGCATTGATGTTGACTCTAATTCATATTATAATTATGATTATGATTCTCATGTTGATGTTGATTCTGAGTTTGACTCTTAAGGTGTTGTACCATATGATTTTGATGTTACCCAATCAGAATGCATTAACCATGATGTAGGATGTACATATACATCTGATTGTTATGTCAAGGTACAGGTTGTGGAACCCATTTCCCCCTCCCTCCTGGTTCCTGATATTCAATCAGCATCCAACATTCCAGAGTTGAAAATCCTACCAGACAACCTCAAGTATGTCTACTTGAAGGAGGAGGAGAAATTGCCCATCATCATTTCTACCTCCCTCACTGCTGAACAGAGTAGAGGTTGTAGAAAATTATGAAAAATAATTTATACAAAATGTCTGATCGAAAAATTCATGATTTAATACAAACGATTAAAACTTTAAACATTTGTACTAAATCTCAAACGAGAACTAAGTTTCGCTCGATGTATACTATAAGTATAATAAATATATATATATATATATATATATATATATATATATATATATATATATAAGATAAC
>Ga0214545_1006618_pt1 | contig 20039 bp, 11 predicted proteins | sample CNSS4metaG_FD_160064 | JGI IMG/M metagenome (GOLD analysis project Ga0214545, IMG submission 160064) | Root nodule microbial communities from cowpea collected in UCLA plant growth center, Los Angeles, California, USA - CNSS4 | ecosystem: Host-associated > Plants > Roots > Nodule | place: USA...
ATAAATATTTTATATATATATATATATATATATATATATATATATTATATAATACAATATGATATTAGATATAGATAAATAATAATAATTATATTTAATATTTATAAATAAAATTAGTTTCAACAATTTCATTATATATGCACATTTTATTTATTAAAGAAAAAAATAATTATATATATTGGGTAAATCAATAGTTAAATTATATTTTTTTTATTATTGTGGTTATTTACTTCAATTTTTTGTTAAAATTAAATAATAATTGAAAAAAAGATATATTTTGGATTTATATAAAATAAATTAAAAATAATCTAACAAAATAATTTACAAATTTACTATTTTATGTGAATTATGTTATATTTAGTATAATTTAAAACGATAAAATTTAATAACTTCTCATATATATATATATATATAATAGATATTTAACAAGCAAAAATAATATTTAAGAAATAAAAAAATAAAGTGTATAAATATTTATATATATAATAATCTATTGCTTAATTATTAAGTAAAATAAAGTTTTATAATAAACACAAAATTACTATTTAATATTAAACTTATACATAAATATAAATAACATTGAATTCAACATTGAATTCACCATTACATACAAATAAAATCATTAAATTGAAATGTTTCCTAAACATTTGATTCATTTATAGAGGTCGAAGTCTCATTTAAAAAGGTAAATACTTAATGATAATAATAATTTTCTTAAAGAGCACCATTATGAAATAATAAAAACACACATGATAAATGTTAGTTCTGAAACAGTAAAGCTGACACTCGAGGTTGGGTTGGCTTTTGCTACTGAGGACAGCCTCGTCATCCTCACAGTGGGTCCCACTCTGTTGCAGCTCAAACTCCTTCCCCTCTTCTTCCACAGTTACACACTCTTTTTCTAGTCTTCTATTACAAAAATCTCCTTTTTATTCTTGCACAATAATATATTAATATTTATCAATTTTTATTCTTACAATAAAAAAGTTTAATTTAATTCAAATATACCAAAATCACAGTTTCATCAGATACCAGCAAACTAAGGAGAGAGAACCTTACGGAGTTAGTATAGTAAATTGATAACTGCTAACGCAGTATTATAAAAATATTTAAATTTAGGAAACTGTATTAAACATTATTCATATGTTTAATTTAAAAGAAAAATCATTAAATTTTTGTTGAGCAAGGTGTTTATTGTGCAATTGTTGCAGAGGAGGACCCATTTCAGTTATGTATCTTTGAGCGGAGATTACTGAGTTCAGCCCAGGTGCTGTTCACTCTGTTCTTTCTGCCCCCACTCTCCTCGCTTCACTTTTCATTTCCCAATTCCCAATCCATCTACCCTTCAAGTTTTCTTTTTTCCTTCTTTTGTTTGAGCTATTTTCACTTACTTAATGTGATCTGTTACTTTTCCCCCTTTCTGTCTTTATATATGGGTCTTCTCAGTTACTCGGTTTCAAGGGTTGTTGGGTTGTAAAGTTGTGATCTTTAGGTTTTCCTGGGGAATTTGCCATCTGGGTTAGTGGGAGGGTAGGAGGAGGTGGTATTTGGAATTGATGATATCTGAGTTTGGTTGTCTAGGAACTGGTAGAGATGGGTTTGGGTGCTGAGAATGGTAAGGTGGTGGAGCCTTGGGATGTGTGCAAATCAAAGGGGAGAAAGAAGAAGAAAGGGAATGAAGAAGTAGAAGGGGCTGGGTCTGGTTGTTGGTTTAGGCTCAGGTTTATGGGCAGCTGCATTTCCTCAAGATCCAAGGTCGATACCTCAGTCAGTGGCAGTGGCACCAGTACTCATTATGGTAATCATTATGGTTTTGCATAACTATTATTGTTGTTCTTGTTATCATGTGCTTGGATGTTCCATCTATGTGAATGTGTTTGTCACATGATTTATTTTTTTGGCGCATAAGCTTCCCCATTTTTGTTTTTAGTCATTAGTTTGAATTGGGTTTTGAGAATTCTTTCTTGAGCACCTAATGCAGGCTTGTTTACCTATCTTGTTTGCTATTTGGTTGAAAGTTACCATGCTATGTAAAGTTTGGGGGCTGCAGCAAAACAGGGTTGAAATTGAAATGTAATTGAGTTTTTTCAGTTCATGTTTATCCAGAACCGCAGTGGCTTACACTCTTAATCCTAAGAGATATGCAATGCATATGTAAGCTTTATATATAGCATGTTTCTTTTACTATACCTCCATGTGTATTCCAGTTCACAGTGGGAAGCCAGTGAAAAAAAATTAAATTTTAGACTGGCTAGGAAATGCATAAGTGTCAGATTTGACTTTGGTTGTGGTGGTAGGTAATTACTATCATATGAACTTGAGATTAGATATAAGGAAGGAAGTTACTCCCATTTTGAGACTGTGTTTAATTCTGAGTATTCGTTTGTACTATAAAACCTATGGTGCTTGATTCTATTTTTAGTTTTTTACTACTTGTCCTGATACGCTTTTCTGTAAAATTCTCTTTCTGGTGGCTTCTCATTAGCTGAAAGTAAATCAACTAATGATACTAGTAGAGACCAACCAACGGCTCCAGCAGTCTCTTCTACAACCACTAGTAATGCCGAAAGTAATTCATCCACTTCCAAACTTGAAGAGGAGCTTAAAATTGCTTCCAGGCTGCGTAAATTCCCTTTCAATGATCTTAAGTTAGCTACCAGAAATTTTCGGCCTGAAAGTTTTCTTGGTGAAGGTGGGTTTGGTTGTGTCTTCAAGGGATGGATTGAAGAAAATGGAACTGCTCCAGTGAAACCTGGTACAGGGCTTACTGTTGCTGTAAAAACCCTCAACCATGATGGGCTCCAGGGTCATAAAGAGTGGCTGGTTTGTATATTTTCAAAACTTTTTATTTTCTTCTATTATTATCTGCTAAATTCTACATTTCTAATGATCATTCGCGTTTGCATCACGTGACAGGCTGAAGTAAATTTTCTTGGCGACCTAGTTCATCCGAACCTTGTTAAACTTGTGGGTTACTGCATTGAAGATGATCAAAGGTTGCTAGTGTACGAGTTCATGCCTCGGGGTAGCCTAGAGAATCACTTGTTTAGGAGTAAGTTACCCTTTTCTATGTAATTAGTTTCCACAGTTTCTTCTTTGAGAATAATAGTTAGATCACTTCTGCACCTTGAAATTTTGATCACATAAAAAAGAAGAACCTTGCTGGGTTTCTCTCGTAAAGCATGGTTTCAGATCCACAGAAGTCAGGTTATAAACTTTTGTTAGTTTGGCATGGAGATCTAGACGTACAAGGGAAAACGGGTTACATAATGTGGTGCTTCTACTGTACTACTGTAATGATCTGCCTATTTAGAATAATGCATGAATCTAATCTATACCATTATAATGATTCCATTAATAACTTTGTTTCTTTGAGTATCTCACTTGTTATATAACGGATTTAGTAGTTTTCTCTATCAGGGTTGGAACTGTAACTCAATATTGCTGTTATCTATTTTATATTTGGATTATGTCTTTTCTTATTTATGTTCTCAATTTGAAATTATGTCATATGTAGGATCTCTACCTCTTCCATGGTCCATTAGAATGAAAATTGCCCTAGGAGCTGCCAAGGGTCTTGCTTTTCTTCATGAAGAAGCCGATCGACCAGTAATATATAGGGATTTTAAAACTTCAAATATACTATTAGATGCAGTAAGTGCCAACAAGTACATTATGATTACATATGTTTCACTTTTTGTTCATCTAACATTTCGGACAAATTCAGGAGTACAACGCCAAGCTCTCAGACTTTGGTCTTGCCAAAGATGGCCCAGAAGGTGATAAAACCCATGTATCTACTCGAGTGATGGGGACCTATGGCTATGCAGCACCAGAATATGTCATGACAGGTGATTGTTGTTTGATATGGCATGTCCAAATCTGAATGTTTTAGTTATTTATCATTACTGCTATAAAGTCACCAATGCTTAGACTTTGATGCCATTTCTATCTGTCTTTATTTTGTTGGGCATTTTTCAGCTCCTAAGTAATTATGTTTTTTTATTGATGATCTTTACTTTCAACAAAATTCTGAACAAAACATTTTAATGTTTGGAATGTATTAAGCTCTTTGTATCTGATATCATTTGTTTTCCACTCTAAACAAATTTATGATTAAGATAGTAAATTAGTCTGTCTATATTCTCCCTGTCTGATTATCAATTCTATTGATGACTTTGATATCTTCAGTTGTGTTTTCATAATGTTTATGACTTACAAAATTGGAGTTTATGGATATTCGGTTGATAATTTTTAGTTATGTTTTTTCCAAATGCATCTAAAACACAATCCATCCAATATCTAATTGTGTGGCAGGTCATCTTACATCAAAAAGTGATGTGTACAGTTTCGGAGTGGTACTACTAGAGATGTTGACTGGGAGAAGATCGATGGACAAACACAGACCCAATGGTGAGCATAACCTTGTGGAATGGGCTCGGCCGCATCTAGGAGAGAGGAGAAGGTTCTACAAGTTGATAGACCCTCGTTTGGAAGGCCACTTTTCGGTGAAAGGTGCTCAGAAAGCTGCCCAACTAGCTGCTCACTGCCTTTGTAGAGATCCAAAAGCCAGGCCTCTCATGAGTGAAGTTGTTGAAGCTTTGAAGCCTTTGCCAAACCTCAAGGACATGGCAAGCTCTTCATATTATTACCAGACCATGCAAGCCGACCGCATCGCAGCCAGCCCCAACACAAGAAACGGACGAACACAAGGACCATTGCTCACCCGCAATGGACACCAGCAAAGGAGTCTTTCCATACCAAACGGAGCCTATGCTTCTCCTTATCACCATCAGTTTCCTCAACCATCCCCCAAGACCAATGGCAAAGCATAGAGCTGGTGAAAATTCTCTTTTTCCCTTTCACCTTTTATGTCATTTCTTAGTTTTTCCTTGTAGATGTACCTTCTGTCAAAGCATCCCTTCATGGAGATCTTCAAAGCAAACCAAGCATGTTGCTTTATCATATTATGTTATGGCTTTCGCTTCAAAGAATATTTGGGTGAGAGCAAGTGAAGCTTATTCAGCTACTGTCTCTTCTGTCAAATTGTTATTCAATATTTTCATCAGGTTGTTTGAAAATATTGAACATTATGAAATCCTCATCCTTATTTTATTTTGTTTTCACATTTGTCACCGGAAAATGTTATCTCCTCATTTATCTAGGCCTTGCTTGTGATATCAAACCCTGCAGCTCTTTAAACTAAACATTTTTGTTTATAAAAAGATGAGAAAGAAGCTTTATTGCTAAATTTATAGCAGTGATTTGTTCTCGTATGATCCGGATTCCGTTTTGTTTAACTTATAGGCAGCAGGTTATACTTTATAGCATTTTATTGTAGTTAAAAATTCAAATTTCAATGTATAGATTGATCATTGGCGCTGTTCATTCTTATCATTTTTGTCTTTAAAGATTATACTGTGTGGGGTTCAAAGTGTAGGATAATATACTTTTATGTGGGGTCGCATGAGAATGTTCCAAAAGTACTAGTTTATGATTTTTACTTATTAAAATGATTTAATGAATAGTTATGCCTGGAAGTGTAATGCTTCCCATGTTCACTTAGTGTTCAATAAATATGTTTTTAATCTTTAAATTATAACAAACTTTTGCTTTTCATCAATATTTGAAACTTTTCTTTTTGTTAAGACTCGATACTTAAAAAATCAAATATTATCTGTACACAATTTGAAAAATCAAATATTATCCGTGTTTATATGCTGTAAATATAAAAACTTTCTACTAAAATTAGGTTGATTCGAACAATATTGTAGGAAGAGTTCATTTGTCATCTCCAAATAACATTGAACTTATTTTAAATTTCTGTATTTTTTTTAAATGTTGCTTTAATATTATTAGAGCATACTATTTCTTTCAAATATATTTTTAGTTTAATTCCTTTGATATAATGCATTTATTTATGTAATTTGTAACAATTACACATGGAAAAGAGTTATAGACTCCTAAAACATAATTTACATGAAATGAAAGACTCTAAAGAGTCACAATTTCTCATTTGATTTTTATAAAGTGGACTGGAAAACAGATATTACATTTTCTTTCTCAAATATCAGTTGAGCTTTTTATTCATGCAATTCCATAACTTTTAAAATTCAAATTGTCCTCTTTCTTAAGCATGTCCATATAGAGTTTTTTATTTATATTTTTAAATTTCATTTAAACTAAAAGGTATTTCTTTATCGAAGAAAATATTTGTTTCTCTCTCATTTTACTTTACGTGTCATTGAAATTAATAATTTAATAATTTTTCAGATTTTACTATGATGTACGATGCAACAATTACAATTTTATGCAATATTATTTTTGAAAGTATTCACTCTAATTTAAATAATTTCCCTATTAAAAAAAACCAACTAGGTAGAAGAGAATATTGTAAATAATAATATGTAATGTTATGTTATTGCCCATTTAAGTTTGCAATAATTAGGAAGAATGAAATAGAAAAGAATATAACAAGATTATTTTAAGAAAAAAAGAAAAAGAAAAGAGAAATAAGGAGAGGTAATAAGGGCATACCGATGGTTAAATTTCAATGGATGCTTCAATTGAAGAGAAGAAGAAAGGAAAAGAACGGTGTATGAGACATTCAAGAATGTTATGTGTCTTACACCCTACAACTCAAAATATATGATTACAACTTAGAATATTAATAACTATTAGTTTATGTCGTGATGCAACATTCCATCATGTGATTTGGTTCATGTTGGATCGTTGGTTTTTTTACGTCAGAGTTTAATTACTTCTCCTAATTGTGTTCTTCCAAATCAACCATGCATGTGGCAACACCAATTGTGGTTCACAAACTCTACATTCATTTTCATTATACATTAATATTTATTATATTAAAAAGACCTTCTAACTTTAGATAATATCATCACAATTATAATTAATAAATGGTTGTTGCTTCCAACATGACACTTTCAAGTAACTAAAATTTTTTAAGCAACTCCTCCATGGCTAAAAATGCTCTGCAAATTTCCTTCAATTTTAAAAAATACATGGATGGAATTTAAAAACTAGGTTTTGAGATAAAAAATTAATGTAAAGAAATCACAGAATACAAATAGGAGGAACTATTCTGGGATTCTTTTGGAAAGAAAATTTTGAATCCAATGATTTGGAGAGAACACATCAAAAGGGATAATTTTGATCTACTCTTTTGTAAGTTAGTTGAATACACAAAAAGAACCAACAACGTTGTTAAAGGCCAATGCAACCACCCTCCTTTGTTCCTTTCATCTTTTTCTTCTTCCTCTTCTTCTTCCCATCTTCTTGCAAAGCAAAACAGCCATGTCTACCGTTGCATTAGAACCTCTCTTCCACCTTTGCTCCAGAAAACCTTCGTTTCATAGCCATAAACCAATCCCACTGAGACCCTTCTTTCTTCCCACGTGCTCCTCCAATCTCAATGATGCATCCTTCATCTTTCACCACCAACCTCGTAGGACTCTCTCTCCCCTGCATGCTGCTTCAGTTACAGACACACCTACTCTCCATCCTCTTCAATGCCCTCAGACCATCACCTACACTTTCGCAATCGACCGAACCCAAATGGTCTCAACTTTCCCTTCCAATTTTATATGTTTGGATGTGTGTGACATGGTTCATAGATAATCATGTCTCTTAAGCAAGAAGTCTTAGGTTGAACTCAGGTCAATGTGAATAAAATAACATATGTTGGAATATGTGAACTCCTTGTGCAGACTCTAGTAGCTGGGGAATATCATGCGTTTACCCACAAAAATATAGATGGATATATCTTGTTTGGTTTCATGACAAAGAGATGGGGAATATCCAAGAGGGAAAAGCTTTGATTTTTATTTTTTTAAGGAACATGTTTGGATGAAAGAAGTAGTTGGGTGTTTTTTTTTTCTTTGTTAATAAGAAAAAAGTTGCAACTTTTGATCAACCTTGATCAATTTTGTTATTGAAATCTTCGTTTTTTCTTGGGTGTGGCGTGTGGTGGGGGTTATAAGGGAATCACCATGCATGCAAGACAAAAAAAGATGTTTTTATTTTAATTTTGTTTTGTTATGTGTTTACGCAATTAAACTGTTTGGCATTGATGTGGTTCTTTGCGATGGAATAATTTAGGCGAAGGGAAAGGTGTTTGTGAGATTAGATCACGGAAAGGATTTGAAGGATTGGGAGCTTACGGTGGGTTGCAGTCTACCTGGAAAATGGATTCTTCACTGGGGAGTTACCCTTGTTCAAGATGTTGGAAGGTACATCAACCTAAACAAATGCTTGAATTCTCTTTGATTGTGGCTTTGAGCTTCCTTGTTATTTTTTAATTGATATCATTGCAGATCTTAATATTAAGAGTCCAACTAATTTTATGTATAATGATAACCTAAGCTTGATCCTCCAGGGAATGGGATCAACCTCCTCTTGATATGATACCCCCTGGATCTGTTCCTATAAAGGTAGAAAAAAAGCTTCATGAGTTGCCATGATCAATATGGCACATATTCACATTGCCATGCAGAAAGATTAAGTTGGAAGTGAACAATATTTCAGGACTATGCAGTAGAGACCCCTTTGAAGAACTCATCCTTATCTGCAGAAGGAGATACGCTTCACGAAGTCAGGATTGATCTAAAAGCTAAATTTGGAATTTCAGCTATTCATTTTGTTCTCAAGGTTTATTTCTAACAATTGCCACTTGATAATGCTCAAAGAGAAGGCATTGATTCTGAGAATCCTTTGTGACTGAACATTGTTCCTCCCTTTTTGTCATTTCTTTCTGCTTCCCAATTGGGTGTACCTGTTGCTGATTCAGGATGAGGAAACTGGAGATTGGTACAAAAACGAAAGTAGAGATTTCGTGGTTTCTTTGGTGGACTGCATTAAGGAGGATTCGGATACAAGTATAATTGAACCTAAAAGAGGCTTTGATTTTTGGCCAGGTTTTTCCCATCGTTAACACAGTAGTTCGTTTGCTTCTGTAAAAAAGTCTCTTGTTTCTCATAATGCTCTAGGATGTCAAATAAATCATAATCATGTGATAAACAGTCAAAGATTTGTGCTTATATTTCTTCTATCACAGGGAATTTGGGGCAATTATCTAGAATGTTCTCCGGGTTAAAAGCTGACGAAAATAAAAGAAGTGAATCCAGAGTTCCAGAAGGAGAAAACAATCAACCAGAAGGTTTCTATGAGGAAGTGTATGTAACAAAGAAGGTTTTAGTTAGTAACTCTATCAGTGTCTCCACCAAGAAATGCTTTGAGTCTGGGGCAGTTAAGGACATTTTATATTTTGAAACTGATCTACCTGGAGATGTTGTCCTTCACTGGGGAGTTTGTAGGGATGATTCAAGAAGGTGGGAAGTTCCACCTCCTCCTCATCCACCAAGCACAGTACCATTTAAAGACAGGGCTTTGAGAACTCAATTATGGGTACAGAACTCAATAATCTGTCCTTTTATTCTCTTTTATGTTTTGTAACTTATGTTAAAAAATTAAATGTCCTTCATGCCTAATAACAGCCGGGTTATGTGTAACTTCTTCCTCCTGTTTTATTCTACAAATATTGATGATCACTAATATTCTATACTGGGTTTTTCTTGATTGTTCTTCTTCTACTGTCTCTCCAAAATAAACTGATGAACACTGATTTTGTTAAAAAATATATTAAAAACAATTTTAATATACCAACATCAGGTATTTTTAATACTCAACAGAAAATAACACATAAAAATTCAGCAGAGAATTTGAACTCAGGATATTCTAATTTAGATTCACTCAAAAATTCCTCTGAGAGCTTTTTACGTGATCACCTCCTCCCCATTCTCTCTTTTGGTTATCTTATTTTGGTTGGGATATATAGGTACAATATTGTAAGCAATGCCCATCTTTGTGTTTTATGATATAGAAACCTCTAATATCAAACACACCATCAACAAAGAAGATAAAGACAATCATTACTTATTCTTCTCTTTTTGCAGCCAAGACACGATGGAAAAGGATCTTCAGTACAAATCACTTTAGATGAAGAATTTTCAGGATTTGTTTTTGTTATTAAGCAAAATGAAAATACTTGGTTCAAGTACTTGGGGAATGACTTTTATGTTCCCCTCTCAAGTTCTAGCAACTTGCCTAATATTGGCAACAAAGAGGATCTGTCAGAAGGTGTGCAGATTGAAAAGCCCAGTCAACAAAATTCTTTCTCTGCATTTACTGATACAGTAGCCTATGAAATAAGAAATTTGGCCACAGACAACTCCTCTGAGAAGAAACAAGAGAAAAAATCTAAAAAGGTTCGACAAAGCATTTTTGAAGAAATTGAAAGGCTGGCTGCTGAAGCCTATAATATATTCAGGAACTCCATTCCAGGTTTCTCTAAGCCAACTATTGCAGAACCGGAAGTAACTAAAGTGGAACCTGAGAATACTGTTGCAGTACCCGAGAAAACTTTTGTGGAACCTGAGAAGACTGTTGTGGAAGCAACTAATGTTGCAGAGACACTGTCCCTGGAGCCAAAAATATGCTCAGCGACAGGCACAGGGTATGAAATATTATGCCAAGGATTTAACTGGGAATCTCATGCATCTGGAAGATGGTACATGAAGCTTAAAGAGGTAGCTTCAGAATTAGCATCAATTGGTTTCACTGTGATCTGGTTACCACCCCCTACAGAGTCTGTTTCACCTCAAGGATACATGCCAAAGGATTTGTATAATTTAAATTCCAGGTACTTGATTAGATGCAGTCTAATTCTTTTAATAGTTGAAGTGAATCTTATAACAATTAGGTAAAAGGTTCAGTGTTAGGCAAATTACTATTTAGACAGTTACATTCAACAGCATATGGCATATGCTAGGCTTTCAAATATTATGATCACTCATTAACTTAAGTAGTGAACTGGTATATTTTTGGCTGTTGGCTATGTAATACCCGAGAAAAAAGGGTAATCTCAGAGTATACATAGCATTCATAACATTTTCATGAAAAGGAACTTGCTCATATCAGTGGTTATAATTTTTCTTTTTGAAAATAAATATCAGATATGGAAACATGGATGAACTCAAATATTTGGTGAAAAAATTTCATGAAGTTGGAATCAAAGTTCTAGGAGATGCTGTTTTAAATCACCGCTGTGCACATTATCAGAATAAGAATGGTGTTTGGAACATATTTGGAGGCTATCTTGACTGGGATGATAGTGCAGTTGTTTCAGACGATCCACATTTTCAGGTTTGTCTATGAAGGTTTTGGATAATTGTTCTGTTTTCTTATTCTTTGAACTAATAACATTTGTCAAAGTAAAGCAAAACAAGATAGATAAAAGTCTTACTTTTTCTCTAACATAGTTAACTTTTAGGGTTCAAGTTCATCCCTTTCTATTATGTTCCATTGATAATTTTAACACTGTCATACTTTTTACTTTCTTGGTGAACCTGAAAAAAATACTTAATATCCTGTCTAACATACAGGGTAGGGGCAACACGAGTAGTGGAGATAGTTTTCATGCTGCTCCAAACATTGATCATTCACAGGAGTTTGTGAGAAAAGATCTCAAAGAATGGTTATGCTGGTTGAGGTTGATATTTTTAGACTCAAATTTTCTTCAGCTTATCATTAACAAAAAATTGTGGTCAGGAAAATGCATACAATCAGTTTGTGACTAAATCATTGGTTCTAATTATTGAGACTAATGGTTTTTGTTGCCAAGATGGTTACGCTGGAGAGCTAGAACAGAGATTATAACCGTCTAAAAAATTTGTAAACTTTCATGTTTGAAGCTTTATGTTTCAGACTTTATTCTGACTGTTAGTTGTGTTGTACTTGACTTGGCAACTACTACAATGACTAACAATAGATATTTGTGTCTCATGTACGGAATTTGTAAGTTATAGCTACCACAATGACTAACAATAGATATTTGTGTCTCATGTACGGAATTTGTAAGTTATAGCTACCACAATGACATTTTGATGCTAGAACAGGTTATAGCTGTTTGAGACCAATCTGGTTTGTTCTCATCATCATCATCATCATCATCATCATCATCATCATCATTATCATCATCCATTCTGTGTAGTTGCTGAGATCAAGGTTGCCACTTTAGGCTTTATTGAAAACTTGTGTTGCACATGGAAATGTTCAAATATTGACATGGACCTTGTAGAATTGTTTACTTCTCTAATTCTGTATGTGACCTTCAGGAAAGAAATTGGATATGATGGATGGAGGCTTGACTTTGTGAGAGGATTTTGGGGTGGTTATGTAAAGGACTACATAGAGGCAAGTGAACCTTATTTTTCTGTGGGAGAGTACTGGGATTCTCTCAGTTATACAAATGGTGAAACTGATCATAATCAAGATGCTCATAGGCAGAGGATAATTGACTGGATCAATGCTACAAATGGTACCTCTAGTGCATTTGATGTGACAACAAAAGGGATTCTTCACACTGTAAGAATTAACTCTGGCACATCTTTTTCAAAACATTTGTTCCAGTTTGCATATTCAATGGAACAAGCTCAAAAGGATTTTGAAATTAAGCTAGTTTCATTTATTTGGTGGAGTTTATTGACATTTTCTGGTTGAGTAAAGCTAATTAAATTCTTTCTGAATATAGGTACTGGAAAAATGTGAATATTGGAGATTGTCAGATGAGAAGGGAAAGCCTCCAGGTGTTATTGGATGGTGGCCTTCTCGTGCTGTTACCTTTATAGAGAATCATGACACTGGTTCTACGCAGGTTTCAACTTCCTCATTCTAAATTAATCATGATACATCTTGACACCAGTGTAATTTCATATTTCAAATTGGACATTTTTCTTTGAATTTGTTCAGATTGTTTATTCAGATTTATGGACTTTTTTAATATCTTCTTTTGCAGGGTCATTGGAGATTTCCCAGTGGAAAAGAAATGACAGGATATGCTTACATTCTTACTCACCCAGGAACCCCATCAGTCTTTTATGACCACATTTTCTCTCACAACAAAACTGAAATAGCAAGTCTGATATCTCTCAGAAAGAGGAACGGGATCCACTGCAGGAGTACAGTAAGTATCACAATATTGTCCTGTGTACCAAATCTAGTACTGTGTGAACATTTTCAAGGTGGAAGAATAAGAATAAACTTTTTTCTTATCATACTAAAGCAAAATAATGTTGGTTCTCAACATCCAATAAGAGTTATTCCAAGTACTCAAAAATCATAATGCAAAATGACAAATGACATTCCATAATGCGTATCCACTGATGGAGAATGAAACGTGCCATTCTTTCATTAGATGCATGTTGTTCTTGAAGCTACTTTTAGTGTGTTCAGAAACACATAGATAACTATAATCCAACTATTAGCTTCTGAAAATAACACCCGAGACATAGAACAAACACACTGGTACTGTAGATTTTGCATCAAAGTCCACACTTAACATGCATTCTAGTCTTCCATAATCGGTTCAAAATACGCATTATTGTATTCTGAAACATAAATGTTTATATCGTTGGAGTACTAACTTTGAAACTTTCTTGCTCTAGATTCAAATTAGCAAAGCAGAAAGGGATGTTTATGCAGCCATCATTGATGAAAAAGTTGTTGTGAAGATCGGACCAGGACATTTTGAGCCACCAAGAGGCTCCCTGAAATGGTCATTAGCTATTAAGGGAAAAGACTACGAAATTTGGGAAGCATCACAACCATAGTATAGTCATTACTAATTAATACTTTATATATTCCCTTGTACATTATCCACCATGAGTGTCCCCTTCTGTTACTATGGCTGGCTTCTATTGAAGTGAGTTGTGCCAAGTAGTTGCTTAATGTATATATAGGCTTTGTAGTTATGGCAACATCAACAACACTACTGAGAAAACTGCACAGGGTAATTTTCAGCCAAATGCAGGCTCATGTGTGTTGAAATTGTGGTAGAAAAATAAGATAGGGAAAAAGGGGAAACAGAACGAGATATGAACATCAATTAAACCAAAAAGTGATCCTCCTCAAATGATGAAATCATGTTCGTTTTTCATTTTAGAGTCAATGATTTTGATCACAAATTGAATTAAAGACAAGAACGAGATATGAACAGTAGAACAATGCAAAACAAAGAAGGATAATGGATGTATGGAATGAAAAAACAAAACGAAAAACATTTGAAGACTCTAGGGGATGATGGAGAAAGGTGAGTAACTTATATAAAAGACGTTTTCATGTGTCTTTAAAATAAGCTCCTAATAAGATAAAATTCCAAAAAAAGTTTTACACAAACACAAAAGGCCAATCAAATTTACTATATTAAAGTTGTCTTGACAAAACATGACTATTTATGAGAAAAGAAATCCTCAAATTCATATGTTAATGAAAATGAAATTAATACAAATTTTTATTACAGATATCCTAGTTTGATCGATCAAGTGATAATAGTTATGTTTGGTCATTTATTGTAAAACATTCTTTATTTGTTCATTTTATACCGATGAAGCTCCGAGCACCTTTTCTCTTATTTGGATTTGAGAGGACCCAACTAAATACTATTCTACAAATTACTAATTGTACCAAAAATTAATTACAAGAAGAGTATCTCTTAATTACAAACTTAAAATATTACAAAATAAAGAAATTAAATATGTTTGTAAAAACATCTTGTCTTTGTTAGAGGAAGGGTGAGAAGTTAAAGAGAAAACTCAAATTTTCTTTGAAAATACTAAGTACAATGAGTCATTATATATATATATATATATATATATATATATATATATATATATATATATATATATATAAATATTTCTCTTTTATAATTTGAATTTTTCTTCTTTACATCAATTTCTGCTCTTAGTCTTTGAAACTCTTCAAACTTTAGTAACTTCGTGAAGATATTTACAACTTGATCTTGAGTTTTGACATACTTGAGCTCCACATGCTTGGTATCTCTCCACCTCTCCACTAGCATTCTTCTTAGCTTTGAATCCTATTTTACTCCATTTGTTCATGACCTTTGGGAAAAGTTCTTAATTCTCAAGTATCATTCTTCTTGATTGAATTGATCTCCTTGTCCATGGCACATCTCCACCTTTTATCTTTCACGACTTCCTCAAAATTGAATGGCCCATAATCCATTTGAAGGCAATATAATTCTTCAAGATTAAAATTGGCTTCATTAGACCTTTCGTAGATGTCACATATATCTCGTGTCTTGCTTAGCCTTTTACTCATACTTTCTTCTTCAACATGAAATGTTGGTGATGGAGGGAGTGAATGAGGAAGAGTGACATCTTGAATTGTAATTTCTTGATCTTCTCCATCTTCTCCAAGATATGGAAGAAAATTGTAATTCTTTTCTTCTTGAGCCTCTTATTTCCTCATAGTTCCTTCATCAAATTCAAAATCACGACTTACCATCACTTTACCATTACTCAAATTGTATAATTTGTAGCATTTAAATTAAATATCATAACCGACAAAGACATGTTTGACACTTCGATCATCAAGCCTTGATTCTTGTTTTGGTACATGTTCATAAGCTATACTCCCAAAGACACGCAATTGATTAACACTAGGCTTCCTTTCACTCCATGATTTTTTTAGATTTGACGTTGTAGAATGATTAGACAAATAAACTACATTGGGAGCAGTTGCAACCAAAAATCCTTGTGCATATTTTTGGCTTTTAACATGCTTTCGACCATGTTGATAATAGTTATGTTTTTCTTTTCTACTACTCCATTTTGTTGTGGTGATCTAGAAATAATAAATGGGCGATGAGTTCCATGTGATGTATAAAAGTCATTGAATTCCCTTGAAGTGAATTATCCTCCTCAATCAGGTCTTAAAGGTCTCAAAGCTCTGATTTCAAAGTCACTCTTATTTTCAACTAGAGCCTTGAAATTATTGAAAGCAACAAAAGCTTCTGACTTTTGTATGAGAAAGTACACCCATATTTTTCTACTAAAATCATTAATGAAGAGTAAGAAATATTTATTCTTATTGAATAACGGTGGATCAACTAGACCACATACATGGCATGTATAAGTCGAAGAGGCTTGGTTTCTCTTAATGCAACTATTTCCACAAAACATCTTCTTTCATGCTTTCCAAGAAGACATGTTTCACACTACTAATTGAGATTGTTGATTGCAGACATCCTTCTCACCATCTCTTTTTCTTCTCAACTTTTAATTCTGCAAAGTTTAAGTGTCTGAACCTCATGTGCCAACACTATGCTTTATCATGCATTGCCACCTTTAAGCACTTTGCTTCAATAGTTTTTAGATTGAAGATAAACATTCTATACAAAAATATAAAATAATGAAGATTATATTTCAATGGAAGTATTCTTTAAGGCTTTGCAACATTTGTGTAAATGAATTGAAATTTTTTCAATGCTCTTACCATTGCCTTTGGAAAAGGTTTTTTTGTTATGCTTGTCAAATTGAAAAACTTTGCAATTGAAAAGTTGGTTCTCAAGCTCAAGAGCATCAAGTGAGAGATGATTCACTCAACTAGAACATTAATAATGATAATGCCTGAACCACATGTGTCAAATTCAACATTTTTGAGAATTTTCTTAATTAAGAAAACAACGCTCCTTCTCTAATGAATTAAGAGCACCACTTTTTCCTTTCATGTTCTCCTTAAAGATATTTTTACAAACTACATCTTTAATCGAACAACATTTTTCGTTAAAGACAAATTTAAGTCCTCATTAAATAAGTTGATTGACATTGAACAAGTTTTGATTCATTTCAGGAACATAAAGAACTTGTGAAGTAGTTTTCTTTGTTTGTAAGACTTGTGATTGTAGCTATCCACTTTCCTTTGATTGAGAGGTAACCACCAATGCCTATTTTGACTTATTTGAAATTGTTTGACTTTTATTAGCCCGGGAAAGCATTATAAAAGATAACATACTTGATAAATCATTATCAATAAATAAATTTTCACTTGATTCACTAATCAAGAAAAAAAATAACTACAAATTGTTTTTCCGACTCTGAACTAGAAATCTAAGTTCTGTCAATGTACGTGGTTTTTGTAATTGAAAGTAACAAACTTCATATTTCATGTAGTTGCACTAATTGCATTTTTGCATTTAGTCTCTTCCAATATCTAAAAGTTGGATGACCTTTTTTACCCCAATGTTGATAAGATGTATAGCTTTTCTGTCCTTTTTTTTTTTCCTGCTAGCTCACCCATTGATGCATGATTTTGCTTAAAAATTCTTTTTATTTTGTTCAACAATATGATATTATTTCATCAACCATCATTGTTTGTGGGTTGTAGATCATGAACACTTTTTTGTCATAATAATCTTTAAATAAATTCTCTAGCAAGATTATAGATGTCTCACACTCTTCCAATACTATTACCAAAATATTTTCAACAATTATGAAATCAACAAAATATCTACCTATTAGAAATAGTCCAAGTTTGAGTCAAAGTTTCAGATTTGATAGAATAGACAAAGTTAAACATTATATAAGAACAAAAACCCATAACCTCATTGCTTTAAATTTTTGGGTTAAAAGTGGTGTCAAATACCTTATATGTGTAAGACTAATGTCATATATATAGAACCACAATTTCTCAATGACTATAACCAAACCATATGAAACATATCCTAACAGTAGTATTAGAGCCGAAAGGGACTCACCCTAGAGGGTTTATATAAGAGTAAAAATTCATAATCACATTGGCTTAAGGTTTTGACTTAAAAGTGGTGTCAAATGACTTATATATGTAAGTCTAATGTCATATATATATAGAATCACAATTTCTCAATAACTATAACTTCATATGAAATATATAAACCCATCACTACCCAACAAACTTTTTATATTAAAGGTTAAAATAACTATATTCAAAATGTATCAAAGTTTAAAGAACGAATTCCAATTTTACAAAACATATATAACTATTTAATTTTTAAAAACCAACTTTGTGAAACCTAACCTAACGAGTTTTGTTGAATTTGATATATCAAATAACTAAACTAATTTTTAAGACCAAGTCAAATGAGATACCATACCCAATAAACCTCGCTAGGATAGCCACTTATATTATATTAGAAAGTGAAATTAAACTTAATCCATTCTCACAAAGTTGGTTCATAATGCAAAAGTTTCTCTCACTTAAATACCAAAAACTAACATCATTAATAAGCGATGTGGGACTTCCAAATATAATATATAAATTAGATGAAAAATTGATCTTATAATAAGCGAAAGACGGAGTTAAAATTAAAAATTTGGCAATGCCCTGGATACTACATATTGATTGATTCAGGCTTTTGGTAGATTGGGGCATCACCTATCGTATTCTCCCTCCTACATTTTCGTGTCAGACCCAATCTCTCATTTTCTTTCACATTGCTATCAAACAAAGTTTACACTTGCTTTATATATCTTTTTTCTTCTCTTATTTTCTCATTTCGCAACACATTATTAACGCTGCAAAACAGAACATTTAACACTTATAACATGACACTGAAAATATAACATTTTTTTTGTTAGAGCATCAAACAAAATGAAGAAGTTCTGTATATTGATTATTCTCTGTAACAAAGAAAAACAAAGGGTCAGACCTTGACATTTTTCTCAATTATTTGTTTGGTAATGCAGAAAAAAATCACCAGTAATAATAATTGTGTAGTTTTTTTTAGAAAAATATCATCGCACTAAATAAAAGAAAAACCCTTAATATCTTAATTAATTAAACTATCAATACATTTCTTATCTTCTTTTAACAAAGTTTAAAACACGTATCTTTTAACATTTCCTAACATTTCAGTCTATAAGAATCTTTGTCCCTTTAATCCTTTAATTTGTAATTCATGTACATAAACAACTCGTATCCCGTAAAATTAGTTTTTAAAAAAAAAAATCATATTCAACTTTAAAATCATATTCAGAATATTGTTGCATAAATTTTTGGTATGTGATATCGCTTAACCCACAACAACATAGCTACAATGAACAAAATGAGGATTTGTGGTTTTAAATGATGCATCCTTAGATGTGAGTTTGCTTTTATCATCATGTTTCTGAGATAAGAATCATAATATTCAAGATCCTAACCTATAAATTTTAGCATAAAAGAAGGAATTTGACTGGATTTGTTATGAATGAAGAAGTTAATATTCATTCTATCAACAATAAATCTAGTGAACCATGAATATGTCCAAATTAAATCAGATTTTATATCGTCACCAACTTGCCAAACAAAAGTTTGGTCAACATGAGAAAATATGTGTTTAATGCTAAATTGAGGAAGAATATTATAATTTTGAACATTTATTTTCCTTAGATTTTTACTAAAATAGTTTTATAACGATTTTATTTCGTTAAAAAACCTTTATATCTTTTATGTTTTAAATAAGTAATACTCACATTAATTCTTATATTTTTATTAGTAATATTTATTATTTTATTTAAGAACATTATACCAATTGAAACTTGAATTATGGAAATTAAAAATATCGAATAATTTCTTAAGATAAGATGAGTGCAATTTTATTAAAAGTATGAGAAAATTTGAATGTTATTTATTAAAAAATAATAAGATATGTACGTGTATGTTTAAAATCATAGAAAATATAGTTAATTTATTAAAAACATCAATCAAATAAGCTTTAAAACTAGTAGGGTGAGACATTTAGTTTAGATTTTCCACAAGAAAATTCCTTGTCATAAAACAAACCGTAGCCAAAAGCTATTTGACATTAAAACAAGAATGTTGCGGTTATATTTAAAACCTAAACTAAAAATGTTATTAGCTACTAATCTAATACTATATACAATTATAAATTAACAAATGACAACTTTCTCTATAAATTAATATATCTGACCCACTTCATTTCAAAATTTTCATTCTACAAAAGGGAAAATGGCTAACGTGTCAATTAACCACAATTTTCAGCGTTTTAAAAAAAATTCAAAATGCAATTATTATCACCTTCAAAAAGTTTCTCTCTCTCTTTCTCTCTCTGTCTCTCTTTTCTTCTCCTCTCTTTCGCAGTCCACACTCTTCATCTTCTTCTCAACCTTCCTCTTTTCTCTGGTTTT
>Ga0214545_1006621_pt1 | contig 20037 bp, 13 predicted proteins | sample CNSS4metaG_FD_160064 | JGI IMG/M metagenome (GOLD analysis project Ga0214545, IMG submission 160064) | Root nodule microbial communities from cowpea collected in UCLA plant growth center, Los Angeles, California, USA - CNSS4 | ecosystem: Host-associated > Plants > Roots > Nodule | place: USA...
TATCATAGCTTGGATACTTTTTTTTTTTTACTAATACCTTTATTAATTTATAATTTTTGTAATCGATAACAAAAAATATGGTAAATGAGTAAGATAATTTTTTCTATGATTAAAACAAACGAACAACTCGTATCAATTAATTATCTGAAGAATAGATGGGACTTTCAGTAAGTAATTTTTAAAGACAATTTTTCAGTAAGTAATAGATGGGACTTTCTGCAAAATATTATATAAAATAGTTATTGAAAGGTTAGGATCCTCTGCAGGGATCCATTCCCTTCTTAGTTACACATTAATCAAATTTTCAAATTCTTGTAAATTATTTCAGTAGTAAGTAGTATACTTTATGTTGAACATTGTTTAAAAAAATTAATTTTATTGTTGCTTGAAATTAAAGCAAAGAAATCATGGGTAACTCCACCAAGCTATTAATAAGATTCCTGACATGTAATTAAGTTGTAGGGATTATTATAAATGAAGCTCATTTCAATGGAGATTACCATTGATATTTGTAAGAGTTGGAGTTGGTGTGGTAGAAAACCTAAGCTTTCATTGCATTAATTGCATCACATGATTCAAAGTTTCATCTTATAATAAAAATATATTCAAATTTATCTCCAGGCAATAGATGAGGATTAGTATCCGTGCTAGACATTATGATACTGTATGGTAATTCAAATTAAACTAAATTTCAGTTTATTATCCTAAAGTAAAATCCATTAAATAGGACTTCATTAATTTAATCTAGCAAACAACACTTTCAATGTACAATAATAAACTTAAAAGTTCAAACAGCCTCAACAGTTAAATATTAGTGTTAAAAGAAGAATCCTTAATGTAAGACACAAACATGAGTTTCAAGGCTTCTATCCTCTTATAGAGACAACAGTCCGAATAAGAAAAAAAATAGTCTTACATTATTGAGAAATTGAAAGTCAAAGATATTTTATAAGCAGTTTCGTGTCAAGGTGTTTTTGGGTTGAAGCAAAACTATTTTTTAAATTAAAAATAATTTAAAGAAAGTGAAAAGTTTTAGAACTTCAACCCCTCGAAAGGTGAGACCATGGACATGGAAGCTGAGACAGAAACTTGTCGTGAGGTTAATTACGAACGTTGAAGACAATAAAATATGAGTCTAGAAACAGACATCTCACCACGTTATAAGGGAAAAAAAACATGAGACCTCCAAGACATACATTAAATGAGCATCGTGGTTCTGAAGATTCATTTTCGAGATGCATGATGTTTTCTTCCCATGATATGGTGAATGATTTATAACATATAATTTTTTAGATTTTTTTAACAATGTTTCTAGAATGCTCGTTAAAAAATGAAAAAGAATAAATTTATAACATATCACTTCGATATGTACTTTTTTTCTGCTCACTGGGCTGTTTTTTTGGATCCGATGGTTTGGGAGCTGACACAGTTGCAAAGCCCATTGAGCAGATTGCGGCAAAACACAACTATATGTACAAATCCTATGAGCTGATGGGCCGATGCCTTCCTTTTTAGTTGGGCTTTTCTACTCTAACCCAACTGCAACTTCTTCCTGTACCTCCATACATTATTTCAACCAGCACCCCCATACAAAATGTCTTATTTAATCTTATTTTCTTCTTCTTCCTCTTCCTCTCCTAGTGCATTCCTTCAGAGTTCTTTCCTCCACCTCCAGCACCCTCATCCTCTTCCTCAACCTCGATTGATGTCTTTTCTTCTTCCTCCACCACTGGCACCCCTTACTTCTTCCTCCATCGCTCTCACCTTCCACATTTTACCTTTTTCTTTTTTTAAAAAAAAAACATTTTAAATTGTACAATTCAAAATATAATATATTTTAAAATAAAATTTTGTATTTCAAAATATCCAATCTAAAATATAACTTTTGCATTTCAAACTATGCATCTTGAAATGTCTCTTAATTTTGTATTCTGAAACTCAAAATAAAAAAGGGGTAAAATTGTAGCTTTCACGAGATGCAGAAAGCAATTTAGAGGTGCAGGAAGAAGCGGCCTCACCCAACTTGTACCCAATAAAAAGGAGGTTATGTGACGAATGATTGAAACATGGGCCCAACAGAAAAGAAAAAATAATGAAGAAAAAACCGTAGCCACTTAAAAGATGAAAGAAATAAGGAGCACGAATTGGAGGGAAGAAGAGAAGAGTGTAGATATTGGAGCGAATGGTGATGCAGGAGAGGAGCACCCCACGCGCCAATTCCAACGTGTGCATATACCTCCATGCAGCATCATGCTTCATCATGTATCTACCTCACACTAACAACCTCATTGCTCAACTAACGCAACACATTCCTTTCTCCTCTTCTCTGCAACCATGCTTCTCAGAACCGCTTCTTCTTTCTCTCTACTCAACCCCAACGCCAACGCCAACGCCAACACCAACGCCGACCATATACTCCCTCTCATAAACCCTTCTTCTGCTATTCGCTGCAACTCTCATGCCAAAAGCTTCGTTCCCTGCGCCACCAAGGGCTCCAACAACCGTCCCTTAACCGGCGTCGTTTTTGAACCCTTTGAAGAGGTCAAGAAGGAGCTCGACCTTGTCCCCACACTTCCAGAAGCTTCCCTTGCTCGCCAGAAGTACACCAATGAGTGCGAGGCTGTTGTCAACGAACAGATCAAGTGCGTTGGGCTCCCTGCTTCTATCTTTTCTTACTTCAAAATTCAAATTCTCTTTTTAGTTATATTCACCAACGATAACCCCTTATAAATTTCACTTTATTTTTATGGGTGGAAGTTGATTAAGGCTTTTGATTCTTTCTGGGTCTATGCTGTTTGATTTCACTTTATTTCTATGCTTTATTTTTCCCTTTTGCAGTGTGGAGTACAATGTTTCGTATGTTTATCATGCGATGTTTGCCTACTTCGACAGGGACAATGTTGCGCTCAAGGGTCTTGCCAAGTAATGATTTGGTTATAATTATTTACGGTTTCTGCTCTCTGGTGTTTTAATTTACCTTGTGGGGAGTTGCTAATTAATGATTTCCATCGTTGCAGATTTTTTAAGGAGTCAAGTGAGGAGGAAAGGGAGCATGCTGAGAAATTGATGGAGTATCAGGTATAAATTAGTTACGGTTTTCGGTCTACACAAACAAATTTCGGATGCTAACTTTTAAAATTGTTTTCTAGAAAGCGATACTGAGAAATTTGCTATGTTGTTGTAATTTTCAGAACAAACGTGGTGGAAAAGTGAAGTTACAATCTATTGTGATGCCTCTTTCTGAGTTTGACCATGAGGAAAAGGGAGATGCCCTGTATGGTTAGTGTGTATGACCCTCTCTTGTTCTGTTTTTTTTTTTCATATAATTTATAACCAAACCGTTCTCTTTTGCTGCACCGTGTGCATTTATTTTAACGAGAGATCCTTGTTTAGTTTTAGAGCCTCATTTTAGGTTGAACATTTAAAGATTATGTATAACAAACATAGAACAAAAGCTGAAATAATTAAGATTTCCAGCAATTCTTCATTGTATGATTTGCAATTGCATTTATGGCTAAAAAATTGAACTGAATTCTGATAGCACTTTACGTTTAACCTGTTTTTATGCACACGTTGAGTTAATTTGGTAAGATTATAAAATATATAATTTCTTACCACAATCGTTTCATATGTAACAGATAATGTAAGACAACTTGTTCAAAGTTTTCGCTTTGCCTGAACTTCCCCTGTAAATTTGTAAGTATGACACTAAATGTGTTTTGTGTTTGTTTCTTGTTGCAGCAATGGAACTTGCTCTGTCTTTGGAGAAGTTGACAAATGAGAAGCTTCTTAACTTGCACAGTGTAAGATGAGTTTTTTTGTTTGTCTCCTTTATGTCCAATTCAATGTTATTAAAATGCGGATTCCTTTCTTTGACCTTGTTACATGTTGTTTGACAGGTTGCCTCAAAGAACAATGATGTGCAATTAACAGATTTTATTGAAAGCGAATTTTTAGGTGAACAGGTAATGTGGTGTTGCAATTTGAGGAATTTTTGTCTTCTAGTTTATTAGAGAAATTGTTAAGTGACTTTGATCAATATTCAATTTACATACTTTAAATTTTAAATTCACGAAAGAAAAATAATTTGTTTTTATTTGGCCAGGTCGAAGCTATTAAAAAAATCTCTGAGTATGTTGCCCAGCTCAGAAGAGTTGGCAAAGGACATGGTAAAAAATATTTGTTGAGCTGCATCTACTTTGATGAATTTCTCTTGTTTTTTCGCCGTTCTGGTGTAATTTCATAATGGGACAATTTAAAAAAAAATTGAATATGGATTAAGTTGGCACGATTTCGTTGCTAAAAGTAAACTTGTCGCAATTTGAGACTATTCCAAACTTAGAATAAGATGAATTGAAGTGGTGTCATGATATAACGACTTCATTTTTAACATAAGTTGTCATAACTTGAATTCGTCTCTATGAAGTCGTTTTAATTTGACACTTCGTTATGAATTTGTGCCAATTTGGGATAATTTGTCCATATTCAATTTTTTTTAAAAAAAACCTTGTACCATTATGGTAATTTCAAAATGAACACTATAGTGAAAAAACCGAATATGTCATTCTCAAATGTTTTAAAAGAAACTAATTGCATTGTTTTGTTTGATGTGAATTTTCAGGTGTGTGGCACTTTGATCAAATGTTGCTCCATGAGGAGGGAGTTACTGCTTGATGTCAATTTTTTGTTTTCACTATCTAGTTAGTTCTAATCTGGTTCTTCGAGATCGTATTTTAAAGTTGTTGGCTAGAGATGAAGAAATGGAGATATTGAATGATATGGAATTGTAACTCAACTTAACTCTAATATTATGCTTATATATGTTTTCATAACTTAAAATTTAGAAGTATAAATAATAATATTAAAACTGCTGTTTATCATCTTGGTTTTTTATTTGGTATTTCACGATAATACATATATCAGGTGAAAGTTCGATTATTTTTAGCTTCGTATACACTAGCATGATGCCTGGGAAGTTTTAATTCAAGGCCTTGTTGAAAGTCCATGTTCAACAATGACTAGATAGCAACAGTGTTTTTTGGCTTATATCTCTACCTTATGTGATTCTTATTGTTCTCATGGATGTATTAACAACCAAAAAATATCTAATTTATTATAGAAAGAGAATGTATTTTTACTTTATCTCAATATGATTTCGAATGTTTTAGTTTCAGAACAAATGTTTGTTATCTTTAAAGTTTTAATATTTTTAAACGCTGTTTTCATTTTTTTTCCCTTAATTATAAATATATTAATATTAAAAAATGAAAAATATGAATTAATATAATGAAGATAATATACAATATTTCAATTTAAGATAATTAAACTTTTTAAATATTTAATTTAATTAAATAATATATTATATTTAATATAGAAGTTGTTTTAGCATTTACTTTTATTAAAAGCAATTATAATTTAATTAGAGCTTAAAACGTGCTGTCTACATATTAATTTTGATATTATAATATTGATTAGTACAAAATATTTATATCGTAAAAAGAAGTTTTATTTCCGAAGAAAAAATAAGGAAGGATGATTTATTTTAAAATTATTAATCGTAACACTAAAAATATACATAATATAAAAGAATAATCATTATTTTTTGTTTTTACTCAGTTTAAAACTAATATAAATTAATATTCAAATATATTTAAATTCTTGTAATGTAGAAACGAAAATAAAAATAAAAATATATGGGTGCTCCAATCCTTGCTTAAAAAATTCAAACTTAAGTATTTGTTATTTCTATAAAATAAAAGTAAAATAAATGCCCACAAACGGATTATGAATATGATGCTTCCATTGTCTATAATGGGTGTTTAAAATATATAATTATTGAAAAAATAAATATAAGTTCAAATACGATACTAAATAAAGATGAAAAAGTTAAAAAATATATAAAACAAAATCATAAACTCGTCTTTGGGCTTATATTGATTCCAATTAAGAGCCCAAGAACATGTAACATATAAAGCTTTAGGATTTGTTCAGATGCTTTCCTACACAACTGAAAGAAAGAAACTAAAGGCTGGGTAAAGTAAGCATGGGTCCGAACCTGGAATGTCGTATGTACGAGGCGAAGTACCCGGAGGTGGACATGGCGGTGATGATACAGGTGAAGAACATCGCTGACATGGGTGCCTACGTGTCGCTTCTCGAGTACAACAACATCGAGGGCATGATCTTGTTCTCAGAGCTCTCCCGCCGTCGGATTCGGAGCGTCAGCAGCCTCATCAAGGTGGGCCGCATCGAGCCCGTCATGGTCCTCCGTGTCGACAAGGAAAAGGGCTACATCGATCTCAGCAAGCGCAGGGTCTCCGAAGAGGACATTCAGGCCTGCGAGGAGAGATACAACAAGAGCAAGCTCGTCCATTCCATCATGCGCCACGTCGCCGAAACCCTAAGCATCGATTTGGAGGACCTCTACATTCACATTGCATGGCCCTTGTATCGCAAATACGGCCATGCTTTTGAGGTCCCCATTCTTCTTTCTTTTGTAATTCTTTTATGCTTCTTTTTTTTCTCACTCTTTTAGTAGTTGTAGTTGCTGATTAAAATTCACTCTTTGCAGGCTTTCAAAATAATTGTGACTGATCCTGATTCTGTTTTGAATACTCTCACTCGTGAGGTCAAGGAAGTTGGCCCTGATGGGCAGGAGGTAAACGTTTTTATCACTGTAAAACTTAACCCATTTCGTTATGTCTTGTTGTTGGATAAATGTATTTTCTGTTGCTGGCCATAGGTGACTAAGGTAGTGCCGGCTGTTTCTGAAGAAGTGAAGGATTCTCTTGTGAAGAATATTAGGAGACGGATGACCCCACAGCCCTTGAAAATTAGGGCAGATATTGAAATGAAATGTTTTCAATTTGATGGCGTTCTTCACATTAAGGTCTTACTTATTTCTATTGCTCCTTTTTTTATTTTGGATAAAAGATCTTCTTTTTCCTTTAAGCATCTAATCTGCTATTTTGATTTGTTGCTGCCTATAACTTATCTACCACAGTATTCTCAGGTTTTATGATCATTTGCTTATGCAGGAGGCAATGCGTAGAGCTGAAGCTGCTGGAAACGACGACTGCCCTGTCAAAATTAAACTTGTTGCTCCCCCACTTTATGTTCTTACCACTCAGACACTGGACAAGGTTACTGCAATCTTCACATATATTTTCATATGATGATTGCCTTTTTTTACCAGAATTGAGTGCATATTCTGCCCTTGGAGATTTTTGCTTCAGTATATAAATTTTTGGATATGTGAAGTATGAGTTTGTCACTAGTGTTGTATTTTAGATAGTAGTTGAGGGTATTGGGGTTCTAGAACTAGGTTGGCGAATTTTTAACCTACTATGATTGCCTAACAGCCAAATAGAATTCACCCTGAAAAGCCTGAACATTCTCTTGCTATATGTTGTTTGGTCGTGGTATCTTTCGTTACCTGATGAAAATTAATTTTTCTTAGACATTTTTTTTATCTTGATACCCAGTGTTAATAAATCTAGAAGTAGCTTTAGTCATGGCTTGTCTGTGGATACTTTGCAGAGATTTTAATTCCAATTGTGTTGTAGAAAGACATCTCGAGAGCTCAATAAACTTGGATTATTAAAATTACATCTGCTGGACAATGTCATGTGTGGTATTTAATATCCATATACAAGAGACTATTGTAGATTTGTGTAATAAATTCCAATTGATAAACTTACCATCGAAAATAATTTGTGTATTTTGTGACGGTCTCGATAGGAGCAAGGAATATTGGTTCTAAACAATGCCATTACCGCTTGCACTCAATCAATAGAGCAACACAAGGGTAAACTTGTGGTCAAGGAAGGAGCTAGAGCAGTGAGTGTCACTTCCTCTTTTTGGTTTTTGATTATCATCTATATATTTTATGCATACAAATATTTTTTTCATCTGCCTTTGGATCCTGTTCCCTATCTTTTGATGCCAGTAAAGGGAGAGAGTAGAATTCTTGTACTTTCTTACTTCTGGGAGGGTTGACACTGAATTTTTGTTTCAGGTGAGTGAACGTGATGATAAATTGCTTGCTGAGCACATGGCCAAGTTACGCCAAGATAATGAGGAGGTAAGTGGTGATGAAGACAGTGAAGAGGAAGAAGATACAGGAATGGGCGAGGTTGATGTGGATAACGGTTCTGCGATAACAGAGTGAAAAAAAAAAAGAACTTGTGGGTATAGTAAGGCATCGATGGCAGAGTAGGGCTTTACTAATTTTGTCTTCTTTATTATTCTTTATAAACCGCTTTCAAATGCTGTTGTGTAATACAATTTTGAATTACTATTTGTTGAGTCATATGTATATTGCGAAGCGAGATTAGAATTTATTGTTAAGGAATATCAATCCAAACTAAGGAGTTTATCAGCCCTCTCTTTCTCTTCCCATGTTCTCTCTGGTTTTTGCTATTGATTAGTAGATTCTTGCGAAGGCACTTCCCATGTTCTTTCTTTTCATTTTTTCACTTTGATGCTGAACTAAGGCCACACCCTACTTTGTGATGCGGTTCTTTCTTGTATCGTCTTTGGCAATGCTCAAGCTAGATCAGTCTTTTACTTTGTCGGTATTATATAGGGGTTGTATGTGGTGAAAATTGTTTATACATACACATAAAAAGGGTACTAAAAATTACATAATCACTTAAAAAGTTAAGATTTGATGTTCTAATTACAATCATATTGGATAGATCAACTTTAATCATCAATATTTCATCACATAGAAGTATGTGAGATACACTTGATACATCTTATATATAACCTTAAGAGGAGCATCTTCAATCCATTTGCAGTTGCGGGATGTTATGTTAATATGTTGGTTTTCAGTGAAATTATCTATTAGACACAATTTATACGATTTGAATCTTAAACTTTGGCATATGTTAATTCTAAATTATTGAGTAATGGGTGAGATTTATTAAATAAAAAATGCGGTTTTCACAGTTTTTGTGATTTATCATAATTTTTAACTAAAAGTAAAAATGTTTTAAAATATATTATTAGTATTTATGTTTACACAGTATATGCAATTAATTAAGATAAGTATCGATTCACAATAGACATTACATTATACGACCTATTGTTAATTTTATCTTACAAGTAATTAGTTATCATCATTAAACATTTCAAGTATTATTCCCTCCGGACATCATTACTCACATCGAAAAATAATAATGTACAATTATATTCATTTACTTTTAGTCACTTATCAAATAAAACCAATTATATATTAATATATATTAAGGACAATGATACTCATACATTTTAATTTTATCTACACCTATTACCTATTATATACTCGTTCTTTTTTATCTCTCTCTTTTTATTAGATCATATAATTAACCTATAAACCTGTATTTTTATTTTCTCACTGTATGCATATTAAGTATTAATAATCATTTCTCTATCTTGGCAACATTGAACACGAACAAACATTTAGGCATTGTACCTAAAGAAGAGAAAAAAAAAAAAAAAAAAAAGAAAGAAAGAGAAAGTGTATGTTGGTGCATTATGCTTAGATGGCGATACAATGGCAAAATAGTAGAGTAGAAGGTTTCAAATGTGATGACGTGTCATTCTGAATTTGCGTATCCTTTGGAAAGTCAAGATCTGATATTGGGTCTTCAGCCTTTGACTGACACAACACCTACCTTTCTAATTTGCACATTCACTGTCACATCTTCTCTGTCGCACCATTTCAGTTGGTTAACCATGAAAACATTGCACAAATGCTAACCCAATCTCTACACAGACAGTTATCTCTCTGTCTCTATTACCTCGTAAGAAATCATTAATATCAAGAAATGGCAATTTCTGTGGAAAGGCTTTTGAGAGAGAGAAAATGTCCTTTCATTTTCACGCTCTTGGTTTTTGTCATTTGTGTGACAATCCTCACGTTCACCAAAAACGCAACCTCTACCTTGGATCCCATTGGGTTCTATCCAGATGTGAAACCGCAACCAGTGGCACATTTTTCTTCCCCGGCTCCCGAAAAACGCCAAAGATTGGCACTCAAGGGAGAGCCTTTTTCGGATGATGCAAACATTGATTGGAAGCTCTGTAAGGGTCACTACGCTGTGGACTATGTACCCTGTTTGGATAACCTTAAGGTCATCAAAGCTCTCAGGACAAGGAGGCACATGGAACACAGGGAAAGACACTGTCCTCCTTCTCCTCTCCACTGTCTGGTACCCCTTCCCAGAGGCTATAAAGTCCCCCTTCCGTGGCCTAAGTGCAGGGACATGGTGAGATTGATACTTCGGTGGTAAGATTTTTTTTTTTTCTGGTTTTTAATCCATGATTTCTTGTATGTGTTTGATGCATGGCTTGTTTCAACCTCTTCACGACACAAAAGTTATACGTATGGTTCTTGTCAATCTTGACGTGCATGCATTCAAAATTTTCAGTTTACAGGAAAAATTAATTATACTTGATTGCATTTATTCAAATATTAATTAGTTGGACCGTCATCTTGTATAAATGATAATAGAAGAATCTTGGTAGATGTTTCTGTGATGTACTAGTTTTGGTTTTCAGATTTGGTATGATAATGTCCCTCATCCGAAGCTGGTTGAATACAAGAAGGAGCAAAACTGGGTGGTGAAGTCCGGAGATTATCTTTTCTTTCCCGGAGGTGGTACTCAATTCAAAGAAGGTGTTAACCATTATACTGAATTCATAGAGAAGGTATATATCTCGTCACGAGCGTTATTTTCCCCTCCCCTCTACATGTTGATCAAGTTATATTTATATATATATATGGGGGAAATAACAAATTGGAGAAACTGTGAAATTTAGATACAGTCCCCTTGATGCTTTTGAAATTGTTTTCCAATCAAAAATTTGAGCACACTTCAGTAATATGTATCATAAAAGTTTGCATTAGAGATCAATATAGATCGTAGAACTGAAATTTTAATTCAGATGAGAGAACAGTACAAAAAACATTCAAAGAACTGCATCCATGTAAACTCTTCAAAAGTATGAGAGAGAGGTTTGGGAGGAAAGGGATAAGGATGAAGGTGGATTCTTTTCTTCTGTTTTATTTACCTTCAGACTTTGTTTTGCAAGCAAACCTCTTAAAATGATAATGGTTTTAGTCTATGAAACATGATATTTGAGTCTAGGGCACAACTATATTTGAACAAAATTATTCTGCTTTTCCTACGGATTAATATTTTGTCAATTGATAAAGCTTTGGGCTTATAATTGGCCGTACAAGGAAGGAGATGTAGAAAACGACAGAATTTGTTCTCACTTGTTTTCATTAGTCGTCCAAGCATTTCTTCACCTTTTTTGTTTATGCATGACTTAATCTGTGTCTTACATGTTCTGCTTATATAACTATATCATATAGTTTTCTGGATCTATGCTGTTTTATGCCAGACACTACCGGCAATCCAATGGGGAAAGAATATCAGGGTTGTTCTTGATGTTGGTTGTGGAGTTGCTAGCTTTGGTGGCTTTCTTCTGGACAAAAATGTTATTACTATGTCATTTGCACCAAAGGATGAGCATGAAGCTCAGATACAGTTTGCATTGGAACGAGGAATTCCTGCAACTCATTCTGTCATTGGAACTCAAAAGTTGACATTTCCTGACAATGGATTTGATTTGATCCACTGTGCAAGATGCAGGGTGCATTGGGATGCAGACGGTACTTCTTACTTCTGAGTTTTGATTTGTGTCCATAAGAGGACAAGCTTCTTGAATTTCTGTTTGTACTATGTTCAATAGAAGAGTGTTTGTTGACAAATATGCAGGTGGGAAACCGTTGTTTGAGCTGAACAGGATTCTTAGACCTGGTGGTTTCTTTGCATGGTCTGCCACACCAGTTTATCGCGATGATGAAAGAGATCGCAAAGTATGGAATGGTTTGTCCCTCACCCCATGCGCATACCTCTTTTCTCATTTTAAAAAAATATTACAACCGTTTTAATGGTGGATGTTTTTCTGCAGCCATGGTGACGGTAACAAAAGCAATGTGTTGGACTGTTGTGGCTAAGACTCTGGATTCATCTGGTATTGGGCTTGTTATATACCAGAAGCCTACCTCATCTTCTTGCTATCAGGAACGCAAAGAGAATACTCCTCCTTTGTGTGAATACAGCGACAAGAAAAGTATCTCATCCTGGTATATATTTTCACCAAATTTGTTTTCTCTGCAATACCAACATCAATGGAAACCAAATGAGTAAACTTTATGCTACTATTTGCATGACTGTGGTTAGGTATGCCAGACTCAGTGGTTGCCTCATTCCTCTTCCGGTTGATGGTGAGGGTAACATTCAGAGCTGGCCAATGTCTTGGCCCCAAAGGCTCACTGCTATACCTCCAAGCTTATCGAGTGAATCAGATGCCACTGAGAAGTTCTTGAATGACACCAAGCACTGGTCTGAACTAGTTTCAGACGTTTATATAGATGGTCTTTCTATAAACTGGTCAAGTGTTCGAAATGTAATGGACATGAATGCTGGTTATGCAGGGTAAACTATATTCATTACACAATTTCATCATGCCACTCTTTGAAATTTACTTTTATATTATCTGCATGTTCTCACAAAAACTTAAAATTGCTTCTTTACCTTTCAAGTGCATGTTCTTTTCTCTCTTTCCCTTCAGATTTGCCGCGTCACTCGTTGATCTACCTGTGTGGGTGATGAATGTAGTACCCATTGACATGCCAGATACTCTTACTACCATATTTGACCGAGGGCTAATAGGATTATATCATGACTGGTGCGAGTCCTTGAGTACATACCCTCGAACCTATGATCTTGTTCATGCAAGCTTTCTTTTCAAACATCTTGAGCAAAGGTATGCGTATAGAGAAAACCATAGCCAGTAACTTCTGTTATATGTAGAAAAACAACATTATAATATAAATACGTGCTAATTATGATGTTTGTGTTCGTGAGATGTGAGATTGTAGATGTGGTTGTGGAGATAGATCGCATAGTGAGACCAGATGGGTATGTACTTGTTGAAGACAGTGTGGAAATGATGAACAAGCTTGGTCCAGTTCTGCATTCACTTCATTGGTCTGTAACATTGTATCAAAATCGATTTCTTGTTGGTAAGAAGAGTTTCTGGCGTCCAAGACGTTAGAATTTACTTAATCTATAGGGTTTTCTCATCTTTTATTTTACTTTAATATAGACATTAAATCCAAAAAAAAAAAATAGATGATATTTCAGGAGGACAAACATGTAGATGAAACATTTTATTTATTTATTCATACATAAATATGAAAAAAGATTGCTACTTCTTTTATAAATATAAATTAACTAGTATACGTTCATACACAAATTCGTATGAGAGTACCTATACCTCCGATTCTGTACGGTACGATTATATTATTATCATTACTATTGCGCCGTTATTTTGGTTAAATTTATTATTTTATTTTTATTGTCTTGATTATTTACCAAAGATAGAGTGTTAAATTAGAGTTTTTATATTTAAATAATTTGCTCTAATTATTTTTTTTTCTATTCAAAATAAGCACATTTGATAATAAAATTTAATAAAATATGATTATTATTTACTATATTGTATCATAAAATTATCTAGAATAAGAAGCAAAGTGAAATAGATGAAATAACATGGTCAAATAAATTAAAACTTTAAAAAATGAATTGTAGACTTGTCTTCTCCTAAATCAAAAATAACTTACTAATATAGGTCAAACTACTGGTACTGTGTACACTACAAAAAAATTAATATTTAGTGGAGGTTTTTTTTTCGATCTGCGGGAGTTTTCACCCTCCACAAATTAATTTGTAGAGATTTTTTGGACCTCTACAATTAGAGTCTCCACAAGTTATTTGCAGAAGTTTTGAACAACCCCTGGTATCCGAATTATATTGTGGAGGGTTTTAACCTCTTCTATTGCTAACTATTATTTTGTAGAGGTTTGAAACCTCTTTTATTTGTAATTACCCACCAACATTTATAATTTATTAATTTAATGGAATTATTTTTATAATAAAAAATAAATAAAATATATAAATTCGTAAAGTACACAAAAATTAACCAAAGTTACTTTATTGGTGATTTCATAAAGTATTAATAATTAAATTTCGTTCCTAAAAGATTCTATATTGAAGATGATATACGTCAAAATATTGCAAAGATCGCATTTGCTTTTGTACATATATAAAATGTTGTTGAGTTAGTGTATATTGAACTCGTCAATACGATTTATGATTATCATATTCTATAAAGTTTATATGAGGAGATCATATCATTTCAATTAATGGTGGTTTCCACAGTTCGAGTGAGCTCTACAGCCACACCCATTTCCTCCACCAACATCTTCACATTATATGCTTGCTCTGCAGCCAGTGACCACCCAATCATTGGGACCCCATTGCTAGGACTCTCCAACACAGAGTTCCATCCACAATGGCTCAAAAACACTCATGTGGATTTGTGTGACAGAATCTCCAATTGGGGTCCCCATTTCTGCACCAACAAACCTTTCTTGGTATCTCTCATTCTCTCTTCAAACCCTTTTGGCGACCATTCTTCCCTGAACTCTCCATCAATGTCAAAACCAACAGGTGGCCTTATAACCCAAACAAACGATCTCCCACTCTTTTCCAACCCTTCAGCCAACGCCATCATTTGGGAGGCACTGATCGTGTTCTGTGATCCAAAAGAAACATAGACAACAAAACTCTCATCCTTCAAATCTAGCCACTCCATGCAAGCTTCAAGGGCTATACCAGATTCCTTTCCTGCACGATGTTTTGAACCCTTGGCAGAGGGTAGAAGAGGCCCCACAGTCCAAACAGGACGTTGAACATACTTCCGCAAAAGCTGCAACCCCAGAGGCTTTATCTCCTCAACCGTGTTGCAAATCCATCCGTCAGAATTCATAGAAAGTACAATCTGTGAAATGAAGAACTGTGACCATTCATCAGTGCCATCAACTTGTCTTAGAAATTTATGCAGTTGAGTGCGACCTTGATTAATGGCAATGACTTCTTCATTGCTCTAATTAATTTTTTTTTCTATTCAAAATAAGCACATCTGATAATAAAATTTAATAAAATATGATTATTATTTACTATTTTATATCATAAAATTATCTAGAATAAGAAGCAAAGTGAAATAGATGAAATAACATGGTCAAATAAATTAAAACTTCAAAAAATGAATTGTAGACTTGTCTTCTCCTAAATCAAAAATAACTTACTAATATAGGTCAAACTACTGGTACTGTGTAGTATCACTTGCATATTGAAAAAATGTGTAATGCAAGTCAAACAAAAAAAAATCATCTAAAAACAAATAATTTTTATAGATGGACCAAATTTCAAGAACAACTACTTAAATTAAATATGTGACATTATTATATACATTTAAAATTTTATATGAAAGTGTGAAAGTGTAACATACAATTTATCATCAAAATAATATATATATATATATATATATATATATATATATATATATATATATATATATATATATAAAGTTAGCTTTAGTCAAAGTGTTACTTTATGTTTTTTCAATAATTTAAAATATTCAATAATTGAATCAGAACTAAAGTTTGTTGCAATATATTATAATATAGACTATCAAACTACTTGTTTAAAAATCAGTCTCCATCATTGTCTGAATTGTGTTATAAAATAATTTTCAAAAGTCATGTTATGTAATTGCGTGAACTTTAAAGAGTTGTTTTTCATTTTGTTTAATTCTTGGGTTCTAATGAAAATTTTCAAGTTTAGTTGACGTAGATGCGTTTTTTTCATCTTTATCACAAGTTTTCCTCTTGAAAAAAGAATAAATTATTTTACTCTTTATCATAATTTTTTCAATATAAATTAATCACCTCTCACTTATTTATAAAAAGATAAATTTATAAGCACCCAGTGATACACAATAAACAAATTTATCACGTACAAGAGAAAACTAAACTACATTCCTTAAAAAAATGTAGAAATTAAACTTACTCAAAAAAGTAAATTGATTGGTTCAAATTGTTCTTTAACTCCTCAATTTCACCATGATGTCATTTAATTATATAAAAGATAAAAGATTAGGAGTGAAAATTGAGATAGAAAAGAAGATATAAGAAAGAAATGGAAGTATTGGAACTACACATAATCCCGATCAAATGACTTTTCAAATAGAGACACGTCATCAATTACTAACGTCTATATTATTTATGGGTGACAAAGTGGGTTGGGCCCAACGGACTGTCTGCCAACCAGCCAAAACGAGATGGACCGAGGTTGAAGTTATCAACCTGTCAGCTCTTCTCGGACATGTTGACCAGTTTTTATTTTACTTTTATTTTTTTAAAATTACAAATAATTAAAAAGAATAAATTTTCTATATTATATTTTTGTAAGAATATGAATATCCAATACTATTATATTTTAAATTATGAATACCTACAAATTAAGTTCCAATTATTACTTATAATGGAGTAATTTGACTGCAAACATAATAATTATTTTGATTTATTCAATTAAAAATATTAATCGATCAATTAAAAACTTATAAAATATTTATATGATTATGTTTTAAGTATTCATATATATATATATATATATTATAAAGAAATAAAAAAGTGATCAATCAGCCCGTTTGTCCGTCCAGCAATAGAACAAGTTATAATTTCTAATCCAATTTTCAATGGCGAGTCAGCTTAGACCAATCAATTTTTTAACTGGTAAAAACGGATCAGATCAAAATAGACCATCTATTACACTATTTTCGTGAAGTGTTGAGATAATTACTTTGATCACTTATAAATGATCCCATTCTAATCGATCTCAATGATCACTTTGTAATCACTTTATATAGTTGGAGATTCGTGTAAAGATTTTTTAACTATATTTTTATGTGATAAAATTGTTGATGCTTATAAACTTACTTTTAAGGTGTATTTAAAATTATTTTTAACTATTTAAAAGCGTACTTTTCTTTAAACAATATGTACAAGTTAAAGTAGTTTTTAACGATTTGAAGAAAATCTAAAAATTGTAAATATAACAATTTAATGAAAAAGTTAAAAAATTTTAACTACTTTTAAAAAAATTAAGTGCCGGACTGTTCTTAGAAGAGAAATTGTCTTCAAACTAGGAGATTTATGAAATAAAATAAAACAAATTTAAATACAATATCCAAAAACCAGATTTTTAGCAAATTTTTGAGCTCAAATAGCCGCAACTGTAGCTTTGCCTATCAGGTAATAATAAGAAAAGAAAGAATCATCCTGTGAAATAGTTACAATATAATATGTTATTAACACGAATAATGTTATATTTTTCTTATACTTTTTCATATTTGTGAAGAAAGTATTAAATGAAAAATTAAATATATTTAATGTTTTATGAATTTAAAAGTGGTCAATATTTGTTATTTTGTCTAAGTACAAGGATTTCGTGTAAATTTTATTTGGTATATAATTAATAGATTTTTGACCGAAGTGACGGTTACGTGTTTAATGTAGTAATGGAACTATGTATGATATAGGAGTATCATTTTTTATTTCCCATATTATCCCGATAAAAAACAAGAATGACAGGAGTACAATGAAATGCTTTTTTATAATTTAATATATTTTTACTTATATTATTTGAATTAATTATACTAATTTTTTAAATTGGTAGAGTTTTTGAGATTTAAACTTTTAAATTTATAACGCAAATATTGTTTCGATATTCCTTTCATTTTTTTAATCTTTATTCTCGATTTATTTCCTTTATCATTTCCTATTTATTTTATACATTTTCTCATCTTATTTCGTTCGTTTCATTTTCTCAACTTTTTTTTATTTATTTTATTTTGTAGATTTTAAGTGTTTACATTGCTTGATTTTCTATACTAATTTAATAAACATGCAAAATATAAAATCATTAATAAAAATGGCCCTTCCCTTTTGTATCTATTTACCAATTCAACCCCGCTCACTCCACACACTAAATACAACACTCCATATAACAAACCACATCATCAAACAAAAACAAAGACACACACACATCCTGTTTCTCCTTTGTTGCAATGTGGCTACCATGGCGTGTCCGAACTACAGCTTCCCGTCCCAACCGATCCCGATCCCGATCCCGATCCCGAGCCTCCACCGTCTCCTGCACGTCCTTCAAAGACATACAAACCCTCCTAGCTTCCGAACCCGAACCTAGCTCTCCCAAATCGCCCTCCCTTTTCCGCCGTCTCTCCATGTCCCCCTCCCTCCTCCGTTCCCTCAGCGGCACCCGCGCCGCCGCCCCTTCCTCCTTCGCGCCGCCGCCGGACTCCGACTGCGCCTCCGTCGTCCTTTACTACACCAGCCTCCGCGTCGTCCGCCGCACCCACGACGACTGCCGCGCCGTCCGATCCATCCTCCGCGGCTTCGCCGTCGCCATCGACGAGCGCGATGTCAGTGTCGACGACCGCTTCCGCGAGGAGCTGCAGTGGATTCTCGGCCGCCGCACCGTGCCTCTTCCGAGCGTCTTCATCGCCGGAACCTACATTGGCGGCGCTGACGACGTTCGGCGACTCTACGACAGCGGCGAGTTGCACGAGCTGGTCGAACGGCTGCCGTTGTCGCGTAGCATCGCATGCGGTCTCTGCGGAGGGCTGAGATTCGTTGTGTGCGACACGTGCGATGGAAGCCATAAAGTGTTCGCTGAAAAGAGTGGCGCCTTCAGGATCTGTTCTTCCTGCAATTCCAACGGTTTGATCAGGTGCCCTTCCTGCTTCGTGGTGCACCAGCGACACAGCAAATAATAATAATAAACCCTCCTCTTTGATTTCATTTTTCAATGTTGATCATCATCGTCTCTCCCCGGGAATTATTCATCTTAGATTCCTTAAGTTTTCAATTCTACCTTTGCTCCGTTACTCTGACCAGTAATCAGCGATGGTATTCGATTCAAGCCTTGTGGATACACCTACCAACTTAGGTTAAATTTTAGAAAATTATAATTTCATGAAACAATAGTTCTATTATATAGTTTATGTGTTTAATACTTCAGTAGTTTTAAACTCTCATTTTCCCTCCAACGTGTTTTGATTTGTTTGGAGTTTATGTCTTTGTCAAACCGTTTGAACATCAACGAGTCTATTCTGAATCTCAGTTTTCAAATTCTATCCATTCGACTACATTTGAATAGATTCACGAAATAGGAAGTTATAAAACATAAAAAATGAAAAAAAACAAAGACCGATTGGGTTTTATACATCTCAATAGATTCACGAAATAGGAAATTATAAAACATAAAAAATGAAGAAAAAAAAAGGACTGATTGAGTTTTATATCAAACTTATCGTATATAATTAAAAATTAAGAGTTAATAAAGATTGTATATCACTTCCCGTTGATTTCCTACTTGTTTCGTAGTATATATATTAATTATTTTAACACATTAAATGTATTCTATTTTGATTTAATAATTTATTTATTGAAAAGATTTTAGTGAGAACATTCCATTATAAGCAATTGTAGAGGAAAATGTTGACAAAGAAATGGCGAAACCATATCCGGAATCCACAGCAAATGACATGTTTCTGTGGGAGGCTCTAAAACTTTACTTTGCCTCCCAAGTTCAATATTATATTATTAACACAAACACATCAATATCTATCATATGTCAGTTTTACCCACTGAAACAAATACTACAAATTATAGATTAACAGGATTATTTATAAGTTTTAATATATTTTTCTATGATATTATTTTATTATTCACCAATATTACTCTAACTATTTATTGCTTTAAAAAGGTTAAACAGTACTTATCATTTTCAATAAATATTTTCTTGTCTTTATATTACATGTCCCCTACTATTGAATTGTTTCACAGCTACAATCTAACTCTTTAAATGTTTTTTTTTCAATTTATTTTGATATTTAATGCAATTAATATTTTTTAAGATATGTGGACCTTCTCTTCAAAACACATACATATCCATTAACAACGTGCTTATATATATATATATATATATATATATATATATATATATATATATATATATATATATATATATATATATATATATATATATA
>Ga0214545_1006622_pt1 | contig 20035 bp, 22 predicted proteins | sample CNSS4metaG_FD_160064 | JGI IMG/M metagenome (GOLD analysis project Ga0214545, IMG submission 160064) | Root nodule microbial communities from cowpea collected in UCLA plant growth center, Los Angeles, California, USA - CNSS4 | ecosystem: Host-associated > Plants > Roots > Nodule | place: USA...
AGAAACTTTCATGTGATTAAATGAGTTTTTACCAATAATTGAGACTTTACTTTGATTAAAGGTATTTACTCTAACGAAAATTAATTGAGACTTTACTTTGATTAATTAAGCTTTTTATTTGGTGAGCAGATAAAAGAATAGACATGATTAGGCATAGTAAAATTTGATTGAGACGGTACTTTGATTGAATTTACTGTGGATAATCTAAAAGTTCTCACTTTTAATTGAGACTGTACTTTGGTTAAAAGTGAGAACGCTAACAAATTAATTGAGACTTTACATTGATTAATTTGCAAATCTATAACAATAATTAATTGAGCAATAATATTTTGATAACCAATGATGAATCTATTTTGAAAAAGCAATGGAATCAATCTATTTTCTTTACTATTGGTTTTATCTCTTTTTATCTTTTCTATTTCTTTTTGTTTATCTTAATCCTCCTATATTTTTATTATTTTATTTGACTAACTCTATTTTATAGATTTTATAAGAAATAATTTGTTAAAAATCAATTCTGTGTTCGTTGGGAAACGACTTTGGGTAAGCTAACCATAAACAATGATATATAGAAGAATTTCGTAAATAAAACATGACAAATAATACTCAACATCTCATTCTAGTAACACTTAAGCATTAAGATCACAATCAAACTTTATTTTGAACACATAACCCCCAACATCAAAACAACCATATCAAACCAACAGACTATCGCATTCATCTAAAATCCTTAAACATAGTAAGCATAATCAAGCTTTTGTTTTCTACGGCCTTTTACCCTACAACAACATCTAGTTTCCTAGAAATATATGGTTCGATGTGTCCCACTATCGCAGCCAAACTGTCTCCCTTATTCCTCAAGGAATTATGACTAAAAAGGTTGATGCATTGCACACCGGGCACTATACTCGCAATGAGCCAAAATAAGCTTAAACATCTTTCCCCTCCCCACTGCTTCACACAGGCGAGAGAGTACAACACTCGAACCAATCCTCTACCACTACTTCATACAGGCGAAAAAGACCCATTTCCACTGCTTCACACAGGAAAAAGAGTCATAATTGGGTCTCTAGGTATGGAAAACCTCACACAACATTTAATTCCATCAAGAGTTCTCAAACAAGGCAAAACACTCCTAACATGCAACATAGGAGAGTTACTGATTGCTAACAAAATACACACCACCACATCATGCTTGAAAAATAAAGTTTCATAACAAAACCAAATTCATATATCACATATGTATTTAATAAACACAAAGTATTTAATTAAAGGCATGTAAAAGAAAAAAAAATAAATTATGAATCCACGCCAAAGTTATCTGAGAAGGATTGTATACTATTGTGCTTTTATACACTTATTGCACTCGAAAAACTCACAGAAGAAAAGAATAATAAGTTTTTGAATGGGTGGGCCACCTTCACGCACCTTTTCTAAAGATATTTTATAGGATAATATTAAGGATAATGATATTCCAACAAAATTTTTTGACAAGTATTTGACAAAGGTGACGTGGCAGCGGTTTTTTTAATTTTTAATTAAAAATGAATTAGTTCACACGTGCAGCAGAAAGAGAAACAAAGCTGAAGTTAAATGTCCGTTAAAGAGAGAAACTGAAGAGAGAAAAAGGGGAAAGTGAGGCCGGTCCGTTGCGAAGTGAGAAAGTGAAGAGAGAGAAGGGGGAAAGTCAGGCCGGCGAAGTGAGAAAGTGAAGAGAGAAAAGGGGGAAAGTGAGGCCGGGGTGGGTTTCGAAGTGAGAAAGTGAAGAGAGAAAAGGGGGAAAGTGAGGCCGGGGTGGTTTCGAAGTGAGAAAGTGAAGAGAGAAAAGGGGGAAAGTGAGATTCCGGCTACCATTTCGCCGGGGGGGGGGGGTGGAGGCTCGTTATCAGGGAATGCGAGAGTGAGAGGAGTTAAGCATTACAGATTAGTGGTGGATAAGTGCATTCATTGACGTCGTTTGGGTGGGCTACGGGAGACAGGTCGTAGAAGAATTCGTCGACAACAAGGAATTCATCAGCCCAAGCGTACAATCGACCCTTTGGCGAAGCCCATTTAATTTATTTAAGCCAAAGGTAACGTATTTCATTCGTATTACGCAAAGGATGTGTATAGTTGGCTGTGGATGTGGTTGTTGGTGATTTTTGTTCTTTTGAGAGATATGATTGGTGAATGATCATTTTATGTCTGTGTTTGGTTTTCCGGTTTGTGTATAGGGTGTTGACGTTGGGTAAATTTATTGTTGCCTTTACATTTCATATTTTGTGATGCATGTGGTCTGTATGATGTGTATGGCGTTGTAGGATTAGAACATGGATCGCAATCATGATGGACATGTTTATTTGTGGGAGGAGAAGAAGGTTTGTTAATCTGGAGTCATGTTCTTATAGTTGTGCAATTATAATGAATGACATTTACTTGTTTGTTATGTTATGTTATCCAGATTTTATTTGGTCATTTCTGCAAAACGAAGGTTATCGGTGCTATAAACAATAGACTAAGTGTGCAACAGAAGAACTATATTGAAGGCACTCCATTTTGGTGGTTTCCCATGTTAACCAATTCGGTGAAGATTAGTAGGAAACTTTTGAGTCTGTTATGTTACAACTGGGTTGAGAGAAGGGGCAGTTTTCGTATTGGTGGCCAAGTCGTAGAATTTAATCTATTAGATGTTTGTTTAGGGTTAGGTTTGAGGGTTTTGGGTGAAAGAATTGATTTAAATGAGACCATTTAGGATAGTGACACTTTGAATATTTTTGGGGGTGAAACAGTTACTGTTAAGTTGATATATGACTATCTTTTGAAATATGATGATGATGTTGGTGGTGTAGAAGTGTTTTGCAGGATTTACATTTCGTTAGGGATATCAGAATTCTTATTGCCCAATAAAAAGGGTAGTGTTTTCCCAATAATTTTTAAGATAGTTGATGATATTTGCAACATCGGCAAATATAATTGGGGTACATTAGTGTATGAGTACTTGGTTAGTAGCTTATGCATTGCTTCATTGGGATTGAAGAACGAGTCAAGTGCAAAGCATTTTGATGTTGTGGGCTGTGTTTATTTGCTTCAGGTAAGTACATTATTGTTTTTTTTTGTGTGTTGAAATACTGATATAGATTGTGCTGAAGATGCCGTTGTAATTTATTTTATTTGTTGCAGTTATGGTCATTTGATCATTTACTTGTGTGCAACACAAAGTTGACATGTCAGATGAACAAGTTCCCTCGACTATTGCATTGGATAAATGTCAGAGTTGGTGACAAAGTCATAACGAGAACATTTGATAAAAATATGGTGAGGTCAAGCTTAAAAATATGTTGTTTGTTTTAGTTTGATGTTACATAGAGGGAATTTGTTTATAATTATCTGTTTTTTTTGTACAGTGTGTTGTTGATGTGTCCGTGTCAGATGAAGAACTTCATCATGATGTTGTTAAAGAAGCATTTAAACAATTTGGCACAGCCTATAGAAATGAAGAAAAAATGGACAACGAAGAGGTTCTTCATCTTCTCGAGTATGAAGAAGGTGAGATAGCTGGTATGGAACATTCAATTTCTGAATTAGAAAAAATGGTTGCAAAATGTACGGGTGAGGTTGGAAATGAGGACCCCCCAAATGATGGTTGTGCTGAAGATGTGTTTGATGATGACATTGATGGAGATGACGAAATGTTTTAAGACCCTTCTGCTACGCCGCATCAGGATGAAGATGTTGTTGTAAACGATGACGGTGGTCAACATAGCAACATGTATGACCGTATGAAGGCCCAACCACGAAGGCGGTTCAAGAGTGTTGCGACAAGAACACCTTTTTCTGTTTGTGGGAATAAGAAGAATGTGAAATTGAAATGACCAACATTGGGATGATGCAGTGATGAATTTACGTTCTATGTTGATGTTATTAATGCAATAGGAAGTGTGATGTGTATTTTCTTTATTTATTAAGTTTGAACAATCCGTAACGCATGTTATTTTATTTATGGCAGATATTATTTTACATTCTTATGTTCAGTTTGTTGCCTTTTTGTTGAGGTAGATCATTAATGCATGATCTGGATAGAGCAGAAGTTCGTAGTAAAAGAAATCAAACCACCCACTTAATATTATGTTTGGACATTTGTTAAAAGAAAAAGGATATGGGGACATAACTGAAGTAGTCAATTGTCATTTGTGTGAATGTTAAGCAGTGCATGAATAATGGATAAAGGAATTTGTAAGTTACTTATTTCATTAAGTTTATTCTACATTGAACGAACTAAACTTTGCATGTAACTCCCCACTTAGTTATGCATGACTCCCCACTTATTTTTCGATTTTTGTTTTGGGGGTTGTGTTGTTTGACAATGCACCCAGTGTTTTTCCTGGAGATTGGGTTATGGTGAAGAATTTGTAAGTCATTGAATTAAGGATAATGATTAAAGATCAATGATCTATACATAAATTCCAAATTCCATATATAAACGACTTTCAGTGAAGTCTGCACTGACTATACAAAAACGTTATTGTTACTCCCCACATAGGTATTCTTTACTCCCGACTTATGTTTTTGGATTGTTTTATTTGGTTTCTGTCATGTTCATGAAATCAGCCATTTTAGTTAATGGACCATGGCTGGTTGAGGAGAATTTGTTAAGCGGTGAATGAAAGAGCAACGATGCAATAACGGTATACGTACGAACTTTACTCAAGTCTGGACTGTGCAGTCATAACATTGTGCGTAACTCCCCACTAAGTTATTTGTTACTCCCCACTTATTTGTGATATCCCATATTTCGTTTTTGTGTTGTTTGACAAACTTCATGGACGCTGCGTGCATGCATAAGACTTTGGATAGGCTTTAATGAACGAAAAATTATGGAAATTGAGTATATAAATGACCTTCACTTCAGTCAGCGTTGTACAGACGAAAAAATACATGTAACTCCCCACATAGGTATTCCTTACTCCCCACTTATTTGTGATATGTGATATTTCGTTTTTGTGTTGTTTGAAAAACATCCCATTCCAGTTCATGGACACTGCGTGCAACACAAACACTTTGGATAGCCTTTAATGAACGAAAAATTATGGAAATTGAGTATATAAATGACCTTCACTTCAGTCAGCGTTGTACAGACGAAAAAATACGTGTAACTCCCCACATAGGTATTCCTTACTCCCCACTTATTTGTGATATCTGATATTTCGTTTTTCTGTTGTTTGAAAAACATCCCGTTCCAGTTCATGGACGTTGCGTTCATGCAGAAGACTTTGGATAGCCTTTAATGAACGAAAAATTATGGACATTGAGTATATAAATGACCTTCACTTCAGTCAGCGTTGTAGAGACGAAAAAATACATGTAACTCCCCACATATGTATTCTTTACTTCCCACTTATTTGTGATATCAGATATTTCGTTTTTGTGTTGTTTGAAAAACATCTCATTCCAGTTCATGGACGCTGCGTGCATGTAGAAGACTTTACATAGCTCATTCCTAATTCATTCATTTAGACACGCATTTATTTACGTTATCCATTTCCAATTCAATTACATAGGTGGGAGTACCTGTTACAAAAGCGGGGAGTTAATCCCACCTATGTGGGGATTACAGTTGAACCTTATTATTACTGGTTCGACATGGAATAAAACTTATTTTAACTCTCCTTCTCACAGCATTGACCATCATGTTACCGAATCACGAAGTGAAGTTGACCAATTAAAATTGAATGAAAGGAATTGTGTGGCTTTTGTATGTACACACAACTGTATAAACAGGTCACGCCGATGTGGGGAGTAACGACACTGTATGTGGAGAGTTGGAGCAAAGTTTTTGGAATAAAGCTGCAAGACAACCAATAAAACTTTATTTAAAAGTGGTAAATACCTCATTCCTATTTCAATCGTTAAGAAAAAATTAATTTTCATGACCCAACTCTAATTCAATTAATTAAGTGGGAGTAGTAGCCTCACAGGATCGCAAGTATAAACCTGATAGAAAAGCGGGGAGTAATTCGCAACTAAGTGGGGAGTACACATGAACTTTGGCAATACTGCTTCAACACTGAATAAACACTATTCTTAAGTCGCCTTTTCCGACCATTGACCATCAAGTATCTCAATCACAAGGTGTAATGGACCAATTTAAATTGAATTAACGGAAGTATGCGGATTTAATATGTATACACAATTGTTTAAACACCTGACGCTGATGTGGGGAGTAAGGACGCTGTATGTGGAGAGTTGAAGCAAAGTTTTTTCAACAAAACTGCAGGACAAACCAGTAAACGTGAATAAAATGTGGTGAATACGTTATTTCTATTTCATTCGTTAAGAAAAAAATTAATTTTCATGACCCAACTTTAATTGAATTAATTAACTGGAGTAGTAGCCTGACAGGACCCTAAGTATAAACCTGATATAAAAGCGGGGAGTAACTCATAACTAAGTGGGGAGTACACATGAACTTTTCCAATACTGCTTCAACACTGAATAAACACTACTCTTAAGTCGCATTTTCCGACCATTGACCATCAAGTATCTCAATCACCAGGTGTAATGGACCAATTTAAATTGAATTAACGGAAGTATGCGGATTTAATATGTGCACACAACTGTATAAAGAGTTGACGCCGATGTTGGGAGTAAGGACGTTGTATGTGGGGAGTTGAAGTAAAGTTTTTTGAACAAAACTGCAGGACAAACAAGTAAACGTAAATAAAATGTAGTGAATACGTTATTCCTACTTTATTCCTTAAGAAATAAATTACTTTGCATGACCCAAACATTATCCATTTTCAATTCAATTAATTAAATATGATTGTACCCTCACAGAAACCCAAACATAAACCTGATAGAAAAGAGGGGAGTAACTCGCAACTAAGTGGGGAGTACACTTTAACTTTTGCAATACTGCTTCAACATTGAATAAAAACTATTCTTAAGTCGCCTTTTCCGACCATTGACCATCAAGTATCTCAATCACGAGGTGTAATGGACCAATTAAAATTGAATTAACGGAAGTATGTGGATTTAAAATGTACACACAACTGTATAAATAACTCACGCGGATGTGGGGAGTAAGAATGTTGTATGTGGGGAGTTGAAGCAAAGTTTTTTGAACAAAACTGCTGGACAAACCAGTAAACGTGAATAAAATGTGGTGAATACGTTATTTCTATTTCATTCGTTAAGAAAAAAAAAATTTCATGACCCAACTCTAATTGGGAGTGTAGCCTCAATGGACCCCAAGTTAAAAACTGTTACAAAAAAGGGGAGTTACTCACCCATATGTGGGGAGTACAGTTCGACTTTTTCAATAGTGCATCCACGTTGAATAAAAACTCTTCCTAAATCGCCTTAGTTGAGCAATGGCCATGATGTAACTCAATGACGAAGTCAATCACGAAGTCCAGTACACCAATTAACATTGCATTCGCTAAATTTTGTGCTTGTTCAACTACACAAACCGGTTAAAAACATTTGACGCAGGTATGGGGACTTATGCATACATATGTGGGGAGTAAAGGCAAACTATTTTAACAAAACTGGATAAAAAGCAAACACAATTAATAAAATGTGTAAACACATCATTTGTGTTTGATTTATCCCAACAAATATTCCTTTCTATTATCCATTCCAAATCAAGTAATTTGGTTGGATGTAGACTTACTAGAGGCAAAATTCAAACATGTAATGGTAAGTGGGGAGTTAAGTGCAACTACTTGGGGAGTGGAGTTCAACTTAATCAGTACTGCTTGCATCTTGTACACAATTTTATTTAAATCTCCTTATTGGAGCATTAACAATTATGCAAATTATTGACGAAGTTCAGACCTCCAATTAACACTGCTTTCAGTGAATTTTGTGCTTTTTAAACTTCACAATCATGCGTAAAACATGCCACGCAGATGTGGGGAGTTATGCATATATGTTTGGGGAGTTGGGGCAAAATTTTCTAACATATATGTTTGGGGAGTTTGGGCAAACTTTTCTAACTAAGCTGCAAAAGAAACCCAATACAATGAATTTAAAGTTAGTTAATACATCGATAATATTCAATTCAGTCAGACATATATTGTTTACAATTATCCAAATCGAAGCCAATTAATTTTTCGGTACTGTAGGCAAACAAGAACCAAAATAAAGACATCAAACCAATGCGGGGAGTTAGGACAAAATATATGGGGAGTAGAGTTAAAGATTATGATAACTGCATATGGATGGTCGAGACTTTCTATACATTTCCTTTTACGATCGATGATGATTCATTCAATAAGTGACATAGGCATTTCCCTCATCAAACCTGCATTCACTGGTTCGTTTGTTCATAGCCCACTTCCAAATAAATGAAAACATACATTAACTGGAGACTAAACCACTAATATGTGGGAACTAGTGGTGGGTTTTCGTATTTGCACTTCAATAAGTACTAAACATTTGAACCTGCTGTTGTAATCTGACATAGAATTGTCATCCACACATTCCACAGTCTACAATTATTGGTAACCATATAAATGGACTCACGTGGGTGGTTGTGGTCATCCCACAATATAAACTACATATTACTCAAAGTAAATAGTCACTTACACTATGCATTCAACTACAGAATATTCATTACGTGACACACACTCTGTACACTGGACCTGAATGTTTTAAAAATACTGTACAAATATAAATCAACAAAGTAGGAATGTGTTGTCATTAATTTTTCAAGTTAATATGTACAACATCTGAATGCCCTTCCCAAAAAATGTAACAAAAGTTCATAATAAATGTATACCACCCGTCCTTTTTAATCCACAACTATCTTTTATAAAAGCGCGTCGTAGTACTGTAGGACTTCTTGCCTATAGATATTGTCAACATCTAGAATCCAACTCCAAATGTATTGATGTCTGATCAGTTGAAGTTGTTCCTGCCCAAGAACTCACAAATATGTTAATGCAAATACGTCAATCTTTAACAAATATTATAATTAAAATTCATGAACTAACTACAACTTACATTCGTGTAATTAGGCATATTATTGTGATCAAATTTCTTCTGACCATCCCACAAGTCCATCATTTGAAGAACAATAATGCCACAATCATATCTAAACAACACCACAAATATATAAATAAACACACTTCATCACCAAACTCTAGTGCAACTAAAGAAAAAATGATAAACTCACAAGTTCGGTTGAATGGGAGTTATCTCGCAGTGAACTTCAAATTTTGGGAAGTCATCTTCCGAACACTTCATCAACATCCCAAAAAGTAATCCGAAATTATGAGCCTACAGTGTAAAAATAATAACGACCCATTAAGTTAACCAACTAGTAATATGTCACAACCTATACACAACCAATATCACAATATTCTAATCTTACAACTGCTTTGTCTATTCTTTTACGATTTTTGTTGGAGTGGCCTATCGAATCCAGCACATGCAACTTCTTCTCTTGACAATTTACGACGTAAAACCACCAATGATCGTCATGCACAATTGGAGCAAACAACTGCAACACAATATGACAACTATTAATTAACTTACAAACATTGACAAAAAAAATACAACATAATAAATAAAAAATCTCACAAAATCAGCAGCCAAAATGTCGTCTAACACAATTAGTCTTGCACGAACGTAGGCAACGTAGTCTCTCAATGTCCATTGTCGTCTCTTAACAATCATCCTCCGCGAGTCAGTCACGACATGGTTCTACATTAATAAAATACATCAACAGATTATAACTAATCTCAAACAACAAAACCAATTAAACAAACATTCTATTTACCGTATATAAAGGATTGAAATGTATTCTCTTCACATGACCATATCGATGTCGTTCAAAGTACATCATTGTGCTCCCAGCAAATAGAACAACCTACAAAATAGTATGTATAACTAATCGTGACGTATAATTGACCGATTGAAATGTTTTAAACAAGCTTCTTACCATATTGTCCACCTTCTTTGCAGGACCAAAACCCCAACACTCATTGGTACCCAAAATCTGCCCATTGATGTTGCAAACCACCCTGCAATAACAATTTCGTAATAAAATCTCAAACTTTTAATAAAAACCAAATAAGTACTTTAATACACTAAAATATTACTAATACCTGTTTGGTACACCAAAAAATGTTATACTGGTATACAACTTCATGTAATCAAATTTAAATTGAGTCATTTGTGGTTGTTGTGGAACATAGGGAACTATGGCTTGAAGCGATTCAACTTCACCAAAAATGTCTCCATGGGATGCACGGTTCATATCAAGGCCTTTTCCGACTTCATCAACAGTATTTCTTTCAACGACGTCTGCACCATCAGTAGCAAGTTCCTCATCATGCTCACGGTGTCCAACCTCCACCTCGACCTCATCACCTTCGTTGCCCTCCCCATGTTGCACACCCGTGTCAATTCCACCATGACATTGCAATGATATCTCTTTGCACATTAAAGTCATTTCGTCCTTCATCATCCGTAGTCGTGTTCTATGGGTTCTCAACCTTTGTAGCAGAACTTTTGTCGAAGCCAACTTGATATCCACATGCGATTTTTCAGACTTTGCTTCGTTACCAAGTTGCAATGCTTCACGAATCATATTATTTTGCTTATCTTCTTCTCTCAGCCTCCATTCCCCACATATCTAAAATCAAAACCCAAACAAACAAATTACTGTTACAGAAGAAAAAACATTGTTATGAACAACAAATTGTTGCACAGAAAAAATACTTTACTCTCCTGGAACAACTTCTCAATCCGTCTTGACTTGAAGTGAACATCCGGCCACGCCAATATTCTCGGAAAAATTAACTGCAATTCTGGGCCACACAATGAAAGTCTTTCTACAGCCCAAATCTACACAAAACAACATGTTGCATTATTACATTTTAAACATTCTACAAATCAAGAAAATTTATTAAATGAAGTTTAGTGTACCTGCAAAACTGGTGCTACATCACTTAAGCAAAGCTCTCTCTGCCCGAGTTGCATTATTACACAAAACAACATGTTGCATTATTACATTTTAAACATTCTACAAATCAAGAAAATTTATTAAATGAAGTTTAGTGTACCTGCAAAACTGGTGCTACACCACTTAAGCAAAGCTCTCTCTGCCCGAGTGCCAAGATCCTGCGACTTAAACTTTTAACTAAAAAACTATGAACTGCCTTACCCCAATTGTAATTCTATAGCCCATCTATATCATCTAAAACACTACAAGGTATATTACTAATAGTTTTTGAATTCCTAGGAAAGTAAAGCACAGCAAAACAAACAAATATGTACAAACGACAAACGACAAACGTTATCAACTTCATTAGAATCACTACCTACCAAACCCTGAATTATTTCAATAACAGTTTCAACGGTTACTATTTTGTCTTGCAGAAGTCCACCCACTATCTCACAAAGAGTTTTATCAAAATCTACATCTAACCCAACAACCGACAATCCTAAAGACATGCAAATGTCAGCACAAGTAAACGGGATTGATCGTTGCATGACATGAAATGATTCATGAGCAGGTAGCCAACGCTTCAATAACTCAAGCAAAAGAGGGTTACATATCTTTAATGGTTGTTGCATGTCCAAACACCATTTGAATGGTGTACCCTGAATCCTTTCGCGATGCCTATCCAAGATTAACCCATTCATTTGGCCAATCCACTTTGTGTTACAAAAAGTACGCAATCGAGCCTAACATTCAAAAAATTAATACTTCATTTCGATTTATACAACACATTCATGTCAACCCAATCTACAAATTACAACATAAAAATACCTTCTCATTCAATCCACATTCACGAGCCATAACTTTATGATGACCAACTACTCCGGCCACTACGTTTTCATGGACAACAGGATCTTTGACTAACCCTCAAACAACCTGAACAGAATATGATATTCAAAGGTTACATATAATATTTTTCTCCTTTTTTTTCATAATGACCAACAATTATGCTTATTTAATGGAAAAGTTTTGAGTATAATCACACAGGCGCACAAATGAGATCTCTAAAGTAACCAAATCAACATTATGGGGATGTAGGCACAAAGCAAAATATATTTCTTACACAACACGGAATACATGACATCGTTGAACAACCTCACATTCATAACCTGTCAGTAACGAAACCCTAGAAATCAAATACAAATGACATAACTGCCAAAAATTTTACAATACAGACAACAACAAACGAGGACACAGATACGGACTTACAAAACATGGGGTTTCTTCAAAATTTTCAAGTACCCACACCTCTATAACAGACAACACCGAACGGGAAAAATGGGTTCTCAAAAATTCACTAACATTCACCATAACACCACCAAATCACTTTTCCCCAACAACGTCAAAAACAAACATGTAGAAAACCAACTTGTTTGCAAAACAAAAAAAAGAAACTTTACGAAAACGAGAAAAACTTCATCATCAACCAACACATTACGCAAATGTGAAATGGGACCAAAAGAAACTTACAATGCAACGGACACGACCACCAAACGGTTGCCGCCGACCAAGCAACGTCGATTCAGACTTCGCAAAACACTACCCACTCCAAAACCTTTGTCTTCTAGATGATAGGGATAGTCTTCGGTTTCACTGACAACGAGCCTCCACCCCCACCGGTGAAATGGTTGCCGGAATCTCTCTGTCACTGAACCACAAACTCTGGCCGCCTCACTTTCCCCCTTCTCTCTCTTCACTTTCTCATTGCGCAACGGACTGGCCTCACTTCCCCCCTTTTTTCTCTTCACTTTCTCTCTCTAAAGGACATTTAATTTCATTTTGGTTTCTCTCTCAGCTGCACGTGCGAACAAACATTTTCCGTTATTAAAAATTAAAAAAACCACTGCCACGTCACCTTTGTCAAATACTTGTCAAAAAATTTTGTTGGAATATCATTATCCTAATATTAATGCAACCATTGTATGGTAATATACTTTTGTGAAAAGAAGAAAGAGTTTCCCAAGTCCTTAAGTTGTTTGTTCAAAACAAGAAAAGAAAAAGAAAGGTGGCTACACCAAAAAATAGCTAACACATGAAAGTGTCCCATCAATCCTTGACCTCATTAAATTATAAGGTAATTGTTAAAACATGTACTGCACCCACATTTACGTGAAAGAGATAAGGAACAAAAAAAAAGAAAAAGAAAAGCCATGTGGTATGAAAATGAAGAAAGGGTCTGCACCATGAATAAAATAAGGAAAGAGAAATTACATTATGTATGGTTAAGAAAGAGAAAGAAATAAACTTTAAATACCCCGTGGGTCCCATCAATGTGTTACACTAAAACAAAAAGGTATTGGCTTTTTAAAATAATCAATAACAAACCTACACTCAAGGCTTAAAGAAGAAAAGAATGAACCACTTAATGCAAGATTGAGAGAAAGAAAATAATTATACATGTGGGGCCCATTATCATGTGAAGTAAAACAATTAAAAAGCAAAAACTAACCCTACACCAACCAAGACTACAACAACGTAATATTGAGAAGGTTCCTCACCCTAGCCCAAGAAAATGTGTGGCTAATGAAAACAAGAAAATGTGTGGATAACGAAAACAAAGAAAAAGCATACACCAATCCTCCAACCAATGTTTGACACCTCTCACACATGCATTAAAACTCACGGAAACTACCTATGCATGTTATGGTTTTCCAAAGAATAAAACTAACTAAAACCCTAGCACCACCAAACAACACCATCAAACCCCACCAACGAACCACTCCAACCCATGACATAAAGAACCAAAGAAAATAAGAAAGGAAAGATAAGAATGGCTGCACCAAAACTTTGTGATTTAACAATCTACAATTCAAACATGCACGTGAACTAACGAAAAGCTATTTTAAAGAACCAAGTAGCACAAGAAAAGAGACCAAAGGAATAGTGTAAAGCTGCACTCAAAAACCAAGAGAAGAAAATAGAATTTTTTTCACGTGAACCCATAGCTTCCACCCACCAATTAATCTTGTGATAGTGACTTTTAAATAGCACCAAACTATATGATACCTTTACATGGTTAAGAAAACAAAAGCATGTGGGCCCCAAGGCTAAAACTTACTACACACTAATGACTTCATGTCATTTAACAAAAGCCAAAACATGTGGTCTGCAAGAAAAAGAAAGAGAAACAAAAAAAACATAGCTACACTATAGATGTGCACAAATATAAAGAGAAAAAAAAACTAAAAGAAGAAAGAAAAGAAATAGAAAATATGTAAGATCCGAGAAAATTAAATAGTTAATTAAAATAATTATTTAATAAATGCGGGTAATAGAAGCCTTTAAGGCATTTAATGTGGAGTGCTATGATGTGAAAAAGTATTAGCTCAAATGGTTGAGAGTACTTAATTGTGTGAGAGGACTTGGGTTCAAGTTCTATGTATGCCAACTTTGTGTTATTTTAATCTGTGCATTATTTTGATGATATATTGAATGCTATACATGATAATATAATCCTAAAATTTTAGGAATTATCATGATTGTGAATTCGTTGAATTGGTTGTGCACTTGACTTGCTAATTGATGGGTTGTGGGTTCAAACCTTGCTAGGAACAAATTTACTCTCTTTTTTGCCAAATTTTCTTTTTGCATGATTAGGAAGGGGTTTAGAAACCTAGCAGCCAAGAGGGGCAGATTAGGGGTCTGAAAACGTGTTGCTAATACTCAACCAAAGACCATTATATCAATTTGGAATTAATTTTTGTTCAGGAGGAGTAAAAAGTGATTAAGAGTGTATTAACACAGAGAGAGAACCAAATTTTGGGTTCTGTCACGTGTTGCCTAGCAGTGGGATTGAAATCCGCCAGGCGAAGCCTTAGTTATGATGTTGTTTTTGGTTGTTTTGGTGAATTGTGATAGACTGATATTCCAGTTCGTCGTCGTTTTAATTGTTGATTGATTTATGTTGTGTTATTGCTAGTATGGGGTGTCTGTAAAGTATAATTTCAATAAGGGCATGAAGGATTCATAATGGGATCAAAAGAGTATTACAAATCAGGGGTTAGAATGATTTAAACGAGAATGGAAGGTATCAGATCAGTATGGAACGATACATTTGAGTGAGGGTTAATAAATCATGAATGAATTAATTGGATTGGTTGAGACTGGAAATTGGATCGAAGTCTGGACAATTTTAAGGTTTGGGTAAGTGTCGAAACATGAGTTATATGGCCAGGATCTGATACGCCGCCTAGCGACAGCCTTGCTGGCCGCCAGGCAATCACGGTGGGCACACTAGGGTGGGACAGTAATGCAGTAGGCTTCAAAGGGGAGAAAGCTTTGGAGAATTGGGAGAAGTTATGAATTAAATGGAAGTACATGAGAGGATTAATGCATAGGTGTATTGTGAGGAATAGATTTTTAAGAATGATGTTGGTAAAAGGGGTACTAAAGTATAACTGGAATTGAAGTAGGAGTGGTACCATAAAATAGAGAATGCGTTATTATTATTCCAAGTATAGGTATTGGAAACGATGTAATATGCAGGAGTACTTTGGAGAAGTGTGATATTGAAGCAATAGTGGCTAAGTCATGAGTCATAGTGTGTATAGACTTAAGCGGAAACATAAATTGACTAGAGGTAGTGGTACTATTGCATGTAAATAACCAGTTAATGTCGTGTAGGTGCTGGATTGGGTGATAATGGTGTTAAGTAAAACAAATCTGTGGAGAATGTGATATTATGTTTGTTAAATGTCAAGTCATGACTAGAGTGAATTAAAAAGTGGATCATAGGTACTGGACCATGTGTGGTGTGACAATATTTCAGCAATTCGAGGTTGAAGAATAAGAGAACATGATTATCTTGGTATCATTTTAGTGGTATAAGTCCATATGCTCTGACATGGGAAGGAAAATCAAACAATGAGTATGTCACTAATGTAGCGCCTGGCGGCACGGGTATGTGCGCCAGGCGAAAGGGTCAGTGTCAGAAGTCCTAACACCGCGGGGCGCGTGGCGGCAGGGTACAGCCTGCCAGGCGATAGACCCTCTAACAGTGGGTCTGGAACTGACTGGCGCCTGGCGGCAAGGAGTGAACCGCTAGGCGGTCTGGACTATTTTCGCCTGGTGGCGATTGGGGCTGCGCCAGACGATAATCCTGCAGACTATGACTTGTGTGTGTGTTGTGTTAAGCAATGATGTTATACTTGGATCAAGAGATGTTGTGCCATGAGCGGGTAGGTTCATGGATGGTGGTTAACATGTGATGATATGAGCAGGGAGGTTCATATCATGTTACTCTTGCGCGGGGATACGAGCGAGGTAGGTTCGTATGTTCCGTGCTCACGCTTGAGAGATGCTGCATGTAGGGAGGTATGTGGCTGGTGGATCACATGTGTTGGACTACGAGCAGGGAGGTTCGTAGGGCAGGACTACAAGCGGGAAGGTTCGTAGAGGCAGGACCACGAGCGGGCAGGGATTTTTATTATGTTTTCATTTATGATTTGGACTTTGGAAATTGTAAAGCTTTAATACTACGATTTTAATAATTTTGGCGCGATGTTTAAATATTTTAGTATTTTCTCGCGTTTTGGGACTAATCAAATCTTGACGTTTTAATTTCTGTTCTTAATTATTTATTTAATTAGGTAATATTCCTTGGGGATGTTACAAAATAAACTAATGCAATCAAGCACCCACATTCCATACTAATTTCATGTTACAATTACAAAGCTTCAAACCCGTAAATGCATGGATGGAAACCGTGATATTTAGCCAAAGAAAAGACACCCGCCTATAAGGATGGAAAAAGATTATGTAGTTATGGCAGCACACACACATGAAAAGGAAAGAAGCTTTCCATGCAGGCCGTGGGTCTTCCTCCAAGAACCCAGCGACTCTAGGCTATGGAAAAGATTAAAAACAAGAAACCTCATGCATCACGAAAACGAATAGAACCTGCCCCAATAATAAAATGTATGCAAAAGATAGCACAAAAATTATGCAAGTCGTGGCATGAATCATATGGGTGAAAAACTGCACCACCAAAACATTAACGTTGCACCATATATATATACATATGTATATATGTATATACATATATACATATATATGTATATACATATATACATATATGTATATTGTATATATGTGTATATACATATACATATATGTATATATACATATATATATATATATATGTATATACACATATATACAATATATATATATATATATATATATATATATATAGAATCCCAAATGTGTTCAGCATACAATTGGCAGCAGCAACGGACCACTTCAAGGATTCATTCATCAAACAATCAAAGAATAAAGAAAGAAGAAAGAAAAAGAACAAACAAATCCAGCTTCCCCTATCTGGTTCTGCAACACTCCATAACCATTTTCCTCCTAGCTTCCACCTTCACTCTTCACGGCTCCTCTTCCATTCCCCTCGTTTTCTCTTCTTTCCCCGACTTAAAAACCTAAAACTAGGGGTTTTTATTATCAACCCAAACCTAACCCTAGGTTATCTACTGAAGAGAGAATATAGGAAGGAAAAGATAAACAAGATCTTTACCGTTTTTATTCACTTAAAATATGCATAATATGGCAGCAACGAATTAGACATAAGTTGGTTTTTGGTTTTTACCGCAATGGAAGAGAGAGAAAATAAAGAAAAGCCAAAACCTAAAAGAAGAAGAGAGAAAAATAAATAAAATAAAAACAACCCAAAGTCTTGGTTGTTTGACTGTTTTTTTTTTTCTTTAAAAAGTGTGACAGCACGTTAGAAGAGAAGAATTGCATGGCGGTAGCATGCATTAACGTTTGGAGATAAATATCTTGGCACATGACCAACAACAAAAAGATGAGAAAAAACTAATTAAAGAACTAACACATAGGATATCAAGATTCGAAACCAAGCCCTAGAACACATTAACGCCTATAGCCAACCACTAAGTTGCACACTTTCTTATTATATAACACACACTCAGGTTTATAAACACAAATATCCACATTAAATATAATATTAATAATTAAAAATAAATAAATAATAACTTAAATCTATTAAATAATTATTCAATATGTAATACTTCGATAAAATAATTAATTTAAATAACTCAACTATGTTAATCAAGCCATCAATTTTATTTTCATGTGCTTCTCTTTATTCTAATTTTTTTCCCGGATCTTACAAATGACATAAAATATTTGTCTTGCTTGGTGTGCCATAACAAATGGTTCATCTGTGTAACCCAACTTATTAAGATCCACCAAAGTAAACTTGAACTCATTAGTTATCACACTTGTATTGACATCATCCCATTTACATTTAAAGACCGACACTCTAAATGCCACATAGTCGATTTCGCAAATCTCTTCAATCAATTTGAAGTAACTCATAGATGTTGTTATGGATTTTTTGTCTTTTGAACTACCAAAATGCACTAGCATAACTTGAATGGTAGCTCCACTATTTTGTTATCTACTTTTGTCATCTTCTATTTTTGAATAGAAACAAAAAAATAATGTTTATATAGTACCCACCATATGAGATGACATCACTAGTAGGCCCATGTGCTAGCCTCAATTGAGTTTTAGAAATCCCAATTTGAGAGTAAACATTTGGATTAAACCAAGATAAGAATGTTTTGTTGTGTTCATTAAGTGTCCATTTTTCGTTCATCTATGGGTGTGTCGACTTTATTTCATCAATGTGTTACGAAATATATGGAATAACTTCATGATTATTGTTCAATATGTACAAATGTGCTTGATCAACTTCTTTTCAACATACACGTTTAATCTTTACTGATTAAGTACCCTTACCTTCATATCTCCAATCATGTAGACTCTTTAGAACTCCTATTAACCTCTCAAGCATAGCTTCAACACTCAATGAGTTGGTGAAAAATGACTTTAAATTTGTGTGGGGAGAGAGACAAAAGTTGGTTTTCAAGCAACTCAAAGAAAATCTTACTAATGCACTCATTCTAGCTCTTCCAACTACCCCATGTATGATAAAATGTTGTATGCTCCTGTGAGGTCCCTTCAAACTTAGGACCATTATCTAGTCTCCAAAGTTTATCATTCATAGTGACCGTGAGTCACTTAATTATTTAAGGGGGCAACACAAGTTGAACAAGAGACACGCAAAATGGACGAGATATTTGGAACAATTTTCTTCTGTGATCAAATATAATGCTCTCTCAAGAAGGCATAACCTTTTCACAAAACTTGAAGCACAAATTCTTGGTTTTGATGACACGGGAGAGTTGTATGAACAAGATGATTACCTTTTTTTCTAGTTGTCAAAAGAAGGCTCAAGGGGGTTACTATGTGTCCAAGGGATACTTGCTTAAAGAGGGTAGGTTGTGTGTGCCTCAAGGATTCCATAGGAAACTCCTCATCAAGGAATCATGTGAGGGAGGTCTGATGGGTCATTTTGGAGTTGATAAAACTCTAAACATTCTTCGAGAGAAATTTTATTGGCCCTACATAAAGAAGTAAGCTCAAAGACATTTTCATAAGTGCATTGCATGCTTGCAAGCCAAGGCTAAAACTATGCCTCATGGTTTGTAAACCCACCGTCCTCATTGCTTCATCCCTATGGGAAGACACTACCATGGATTTTATCCTTGTTCTACTCAAAACTCAAAGGGGATTTGACTTTATCTTTGTGGTTGTGGATAGGTTTAGTAAGATGGCTCATTTCATACCATGTCACAAGGTAGATGATGCAAGTTACATAATAAAACTCTTTTTTAGAGATGTGGTGAAACTCCATGGTTTGCCTAGGACAATTGTATCTGATAAGGCTACCAAGTTCCTTTGCCATTTTTGGAAGAAATTTTGGTTTAGGCTAGGAATCAAGCTTCATTTTTCCACCTCTAGTCACCCATAAACTGATGGGTAAAATGAGGTTATGAATAAGTCTTTAGGAACCATGTTGAGGGCTACTTTGAAAGGAAACCACAATGTTGACAAAAAGAAGAAGATGAACATCTTCCTCCAAAAAGGAGTTTTGATGATGATGATGACTTATGTAGAAGTATGGAAGACTTGATGATGATGCATGGAAAAATGTTGAAGACTTAAAAGAAT
>Ga0214545_1006623_pt1 | contig 20033 bp, 13 predicted proteins | sample CNSS4metaG_FD_160064 | JGI IMG/M metagenome (GOLD analysis project Ga0214545, IMG submission 160064) | Root nodule microbial communities from cowpea collected in UCLA plant growth center, Los Angeles, California, USA - CNSS4 | ecosystem: Host-associated > Plants > Roots > Nodule | place: USA...
GCTTAGATCCCCCCCTATGAGTGGCGTGCTTCTTCCATGCTTCATCTTCTATGCTTTCCATTTTTATTGTTTCTTCTTTCATTTTGCTCTTTAGTGTTGTTATTGCCGTGTGTGTTTAAGCTTGAATGCAACTCTCTTCTTCCTTTCATGAGCTTGAGAAATGAACCTTCACATCTAGATAGCATGCTATCTTAATGTCCAGTGGGAATTTTCAAAAAGCTTTCCTAAACAACTTCACCATATTCATAACTCTAAAAGGAAACAAGATAATCCTTCATCAGGAAAAATTGAAACATGATCGTACATAGTAAGTAAAAGTAAAATATGACCATAATAATAACTATTATAATAATTATAGCTCTTATTAATAATAATAATAGTAGTAGTAATATAATAATAGAAATAATTATAGTTAATAATAATACTTATACTTGATAGTAATAATGATCATATAGTGTAAATGATAAATTTAAGGGTGTTTTGTTTTATTGTCAAAGAAACAAAATCTATATATGTGGGAGACTTTTGGCTAATATCTTTGACTGATTGAGTGTGTGTGTGTGTGTGTGTATAAGATGGTGATTGAGTGCAATAATATGATGTTTGTTAAAATATTATGAAAAGGATGGGGAAGGAAGCACATGTTCAAATGATTTTTTACTTCTAAACAACTTTGATATGAGATCTTTATATTATTGATAGAGTAAGCTTGTAACAATGAGTTAATAGACGATTTTGAAGAATGAACGTAGAAAAATATTAATTAATTGGACTAGATTTTGGAAAAGCTTATTGTGTGAATTGTCCATTCTTGATTGCATTGTAAGAATTTGTTTTTCAATAAATCACACATTGGATTTGGAAATTTGTCTACAACAAAGTCTTACACCGAAGAATTCAACGTGGTTAGAAATTTAAGTGTGATGGGGATCCCGTGAGCTTGTAACGTAATTGTTCCTACCACGCTCAACAGTCTCACATCATTTAGGAGTCAAGGTCAAAGGAGGATTAAATGTCTCTTCTTCCTTCCATCATTTGAGACATCTTTTAAGGACAATACCATGACGGAGTTCCACAATTCAAAGTGAATAATATCTCGAATGCATAGTGATTAACTTTAATGATGATAGTCGGCAGACTTGGGATTGAAACATTGGCGCCCAACGTGGGCCGACAACGAGGTTCAAAGATGAACCATCAATTATCTTAAGTCCCCAGTGCAGGAAGGGGATTAGGGCGAGGCCAACATTTTGCCTCGGTTTTAATGGGAATCGAAGCCATATAGTAGCGAATTTTAAATTGTGAATAACTTTCGGCTTCGGTTATAGTTTGAAACCGAAGGCATATAGTGTGCTTTTTGGCCACGGTTGTGGTCTGACCTAAGGCCATATGTTACTTTCTACTTCAGTTGGGTTAGCAATCGAGGCCACATGTCTTTTTTTTTAAAATTATTTTTTCTATTTTTGTTGATTCCCACAATTTAAAACCTGCATATTTTCAACAAACCAGCCAAAACAAAAAATAGACAATACATTTAATGAATCCCAAAGGCATCCACAGTTCAAATACATCTAAAAGTCTTTTGTAATAACAAATATCCTAATCAATACTATTGTACATCTAAATTATAAATTTTGCACATGTTATTCTACAAAACTTTATGGTCTTCACGAAAATTGGTGCAATACTCTTGAATGTCTACAAAATAAGACATTAACTTCAGTTAGTTATAGAAAGATAATGTTGCAAAGTATTTGTTTCAATTCAAATATATATTATCATTTTCTAACTAGTTGTAATACGAGCACATAAAATGATTGTCATCCATTGCATTACATAGTAATCGCATTTTTAAGGTCAGTTTGTCTATTACACTACAATATATCAACATTATTACAATTAATTAAGGTAGAAAATCAAATCAAACAACTATAAATATATGGATAAAAACACCAAACCTAGAGGGAACATCATGCAAGACATTTTACCTTAGTTGTTGATCTCCCTAACAACATGTTATGTCCAACAATTTAAGTATGATTTATTAATGTTATTCAATTATCTCATTAAATATCATTTATTCAATTCATAACTTATAGAAAAAAGATTGTTAATTTTATCCGTGGGAGCATAAATGGTTCTAGTGGAGGAGATAAGGGTGGACGGGTGCCATAACTCTCGAATTGGTGTTGGAATTGGCGCATAATGTTTTTAGTCACCTTCTTAGTGATTTCTTCCGTTAGTCTTTCTTCATAATCAACACTATGTTTGCATGAAGACTTTCGAGAGGAGCCACCAAAATATTAGCACATGTTGACTCCTGATCCAGCACCACACATACATCCAAGGTGCTCAGGCCATCCAATTGCAACAAGAAATATGTCATGATGACCTTCTGGAGTGAATCCTCCTTGGAAGCTATACTCAACCAACGAGTCTTGCAATGTAACAAAGAAAAGTTATAGAAAATCATACAATATGAAAGACTTATAAATGACAAACAAGTTATTTAAAGAAAAGTTATATCTTACAATTTTCTTAGAGATTTCTTGTGCACTTTTAGAAGTGTAGTTGCCTGATTGCGTAAACGGGCTAACTTCCACTTTTCATGACGAGATGGTGGTGAAGGAGGCTCTAGATCTTCACCCTCAAAGGTGGGGCCCAAATTTTTTCTTTTCGGATATTATCTTCTCTTCATATTTTTTTATACCCACCATGAGACAATATGTGCGGGTTTTTATTTTGAGCACTTATACTTTGAGCCTTTTTATGAATTAGTTGAAATTGTACGCAATTATCAATTGAGCAATTCATGATTTCAAATAAACATACTTGTCATTCCTCAGATGTTCGAAGTTCAACAAATTGACACTAGGTCTCTTCATCAATCCATGTGTATTTGACACATGCGTTTTCATTCTTTTTAGCTCCAAAGACATACCTAGATGTCAACTTGGTCTTAAATCCACGAAATTAGTTACCAATAAATTCTGTCATATCATGTTTTGATCAACTTCAGTCACATGATCAAAAGATGGAGTAAGGATGAATATTCTCTCTTGTGCCAACATTCCTAAATAGCTTTTGAAGATGTCTGCATTAGGACCTATAGTTATACTAGTGTCGATGTTAATATCGACAGGTATTTTTTGACCATTAGCTTTTCTAATTTTAAGAGTTGCCTCAACCTAGTGGCTCCTTTGATGGGTCTCTTAGTGGGTGCTTCATCCTCTGATGAATTATGATGCTCAACCATATATCTATGAAATGAAAACATCACAAAACATTAATAATCAACATATAAAATCAAATATAAAACATTTTTTAACAAAACACATAAATTTTTACAAGAACATGAAATTCATACATAAAGTTATGGATTAATCACATGCATATTCTCTCATTGTGATCTTCTCGATTTGCATGTACATCATCAACTAGAAGGTGTCAACTATATTAAGATTACTCAGATTCTCTTCATTAACATCATTTTGTTTTTCTCCATGAAGAGCGATAAACCAATGTTCAGATGCAGGATCTTTAACATAGAAAACCTGAGATGTTTGTTGTGCCATGATAAATGGCTCGTCTTGATAACCCACCATTCAAAAATCAACTAGAGTCATTTCTGATTCATCCATTTTGACACCACTCTTATCGTAAACCCATTTACATTTGAATAATGGAATAATAAACATAGTATAATCAACCTCCCATATCTCATGTATTACACCATAGTATGTCATTAATCCAAATACAAGATTTTGATATTTAGATGCAGAAAATTGTAGAGACTCAGCTCAAGTCTGACTCCACTATTTTGTACTGTGCTTTTATCATTCAAAGACTTCGTATAGAATGAGCAATTATTAATTTCTTAACCTGTATAACAGATGACATCAAATTTCAACCCATTCGCTAACCACATCAAAGTCTTAGAAGATGGTGAGTATTTCAAAACCTCAAATTTAAACCATAGTATGAATGTTCTGTTATGCTTCATCGATTGCCATTTCTCTTATTGTCTTGGATTGTTCTCTTTCACAATGGCTACGTATGCAGATAAGAAAGGGATCACCTCATCTATCTTGTTCAATATGTATAGGTGTGCTTGCAATAACTCTCTGTGATCTTTGCTAATCACACTCACACCTCAGATGTTGTTACTTATAGAACACATGTTCAACCACGATCTTTGATGAACTATTATCGGTTTTGCTTTTGTCATGTAATTTGAACAAAACTCAATACTTTTGTCAGCAATATACCTTTCGATCATTGAAGGTTCTGGACAATATTGATTTTTCTCATACCCTTTCAAAATTTTCATGTAACGTTCAATGAGATACATCCATCTTAAATATATTGGTCCACAAAACTTGATTTCTCTCACCAAATGAACAAGTAAATGTACTATGATGTCAAAAAATGATGGAGGGAAAAACATCTCCAACTGACACAAGATGGTAACAATCTCGGCTTGAAGTTCATCTTACTTTAAAGAATCAATTATTTTGCTACAAATTGAAGAGAAAAATGCACACAAACACGTTATAGTTTGTCTAACATTTTTTGGTAAAATTTCATGAATAACTATAGGTAACAATTATTGCATTAAGATGTGACAATAGTAAGACTTTAGGCCAACAAGCTTCAAGTCTTACATGGACACTAAACTTTGAATATTTGAAGAATATCTTTGAGGTACCTTGACACTTGTTAAACATAAGCAAAAACTTATCTTCTCTTGCCTGGACATAGTGTAACATTGAAGGGGCAAATAAGTACGCTTACCAACCTCCTTTCAACCAAATCCAAACTTTTCTTTGAAGTACCTTGAAATTTGTTAAACATAAGCAAAAACTTATCTTCTTAGCTTCATTTCAACCAAATCCAAACGAGCATTTACTCCATCTCCTGTCTTTCCCTGAATATTAAGTAATGTACCAATAAAACTATCACACACATTCTTCTCTACATGCATCACATCTATGCAATGCCTAAATTGTAACTTTGACCAATATGGAAGATCAAAGAATATTGATTTTTTCTTCCAAGGGTTTGATGCAGATGAATTCTTGGATGTTTTCCGAAATACATGATGTACTTTATTAACCTTTTCATGAATTTGAAGGTCATTCAATGGATTTGGAGCTTCGTCATTCTCTTGATGTCCATTGAATGCTTTCTTTAACTTTCGATAAGGATGATTAACTTGTAAAAACCTTCGATGGCGCAGATATATAGTCTTCCTTCCATTTTTCAATTGATGAGATGTAGTGTTTTCTTCACAAATAAGACATGCTTTATGACCTTTGACACTGTACTCCGACAAATTACAGTAAGCTGAAAAGTCATTAATGGTGCAAAATAACATTGAATGCATCATGAAAGTTTCAGAAGCAACAACATCTAATACTTCAACACCATAAACCCACAACAATTTCAAGTCTTCAATTAGTGGATTGATATATACATCTATGTCATTCCTAGACTGCCTTGGACAGATATCATCATAGACAACATGATGTATTTTCTTTTCATGCACAACCCAAGAGATAAGTTATAAATGAATAATATAACAAGCCAACAACATATGATAAATCCAAAACTTTATATATGAATTTCATGTTCTTGTAAAAATTTACGTGCTTTTTTAAATAATGTTTTATATGTGATTTTATATGTTAGTTATTAATGTTTTGTGATGTTTTCATTTCACAGATATATGGCTGAACATCATAATTTATCAAAGGATGAAGCACCCACTAAGAGACTCACCAAAGGAGCCATTAGGTTGAGACAACTGTTAATTAGAAAAGCCAAGGGTCAGAAAACACCTATGGATATTGATGTCGACATTGGTACAACTATAGGTCCTAATGCAAATGTCTTCATAAGCTATTTAGGAATGTTGGCACGAGAGAGAATATCACTCGTTACTCCATTTTTCGATCATGGGACTAAAGTTGATCGGAACATGATATGGCAAGATTTACTGGTAATTAATATTAATGTTATTTACATTATAGTTTGATTTTATTGATAATTTGTTAAATATTATTGATGACATTTTCTATATTGCACATAACATTTGATATTCCAAATGTGACGACGCTTAAACACAAATGTTTATCATCGGTGGCTAAGAAATTTCGTGGATTTAAGACCAAGTTGACATCTAGGTAGGTCTTTGGAGCTAAAAAGAATTAAAATACATGTGTCAAATACACATGGATTGATGAAGAGACCTAGTGTCAGTTTGTTGAGCTTTGAATATTTAAGGAATGACAAGTATGTTTATTTGAAATCATAAATTGCTCAATTGATAATTGCATAAAATTTCAACTAATTCATAAAATGGGTTTTATATGTTACAGGAAAAGAGAAAAAAATGCTCAAATTATAAGTGCTCAAAATAAAACCCCCACATATTGTCTCGTGGTGGGTATAGAAAATTTGAAGAGAAGATAATGTCAGAAAAGAAAAAATCTAGGCCTCACCTTCTAAGGGTGAAGATCCAAAGCTTCCTTCACCACCATCTCGTCATGAAAAGTGGAAGTTAGCTCGTCTACGCACATCGAGCAACTACAATTTTGAATCTGCACGAGAAATCTTGGAGAAAATTGTAAGATACATCTTTTCTTTAAATAGCTCGTTTGTCTTTTATATTGTAGAAGATACATCCAAAGAAGAATTCACTCCAGAAGGTCATCATGACATACTTGTTGCTGCAATTGGACGGCTTGAGCACCCTGGACGTATGCGTTGTGTTGGATCAGGTGTCGGCATACGCCAATTTTTTAGTTCCCCCTCCCGTCAGTCTTTATGCAGACACAATGTTGATTATGAAGAAAGACTAACGGAAGAAATCATTAGGAAGGTGACTGGAAAAGTTATACGCCAATTTGAGAGTTATGGCATCCGTCCGCACTTGGATCCTCCAGCAGAACTAGAACCATTTGTGCCTCCCATAGGTAAAATTAACAATCTTTTTTCTATAAGTTATGAATTGAATAAATGATATTTAATCAAATAACTTAATAACATTAATAAATCATTGACTCTAACAAATAGAAGCAGAAATGGGAGTTGCTCAACTCCACCCATACTAGAGAATGACATGGACGACACTTATCCATGTCAGCTATTTTGGGATGGTACAAGGAAGACATTAGTGGCTTGTGGAAAAGCATTTGAGGCAGCCACAATTCTTCATGGTATGAGTTATCAGAGGATGAGGTTAAGGTCAGAGGTGGTTCTCGTGTCATTTGCTTTAGTTCCTGTGCCAACAAATGAGGTATATATCGTGGCACAAGCCTTTCAACGTTTCCTCGCCTGGCCTAGAGATTTGGTTGATTCTGACCCCCCCGGTACAGACTTTCAAACCCATCATGTACTAAATTTTTAAGTTTACATGTTTATTATATTCAACCCTAAATTTTATTCCATTTTAACTCAAATTACATCGATAGGAAAATTCTCAACCAAAGAAGATTCCTCTCTCTTTGGATGATCCTCTTGGTGCATTACTCAACTTGTTGAAATCATAAATGATAAGCCTATGCAGGTTCCTTGGGATTCTAATATTTTTGGGAGAGACCTTGAGATCCCACTTTACTTGCATTCCCAAGATGTCTTGGAGCTTGCACAGGGACAAGAAGAACTAAATATTACCATTACTCGGTTATGATGATGTAAGCCTTTCAGTCATTATATGTAGTTATTTGATTCATTTATTTATTTACTTATATTAAATCAATTTTGTGTTTAGGTATATGTTTGGTGTCACTATAAATATGGGACTGAATGATCTATATGGGTTTATAGACCCCTAACTCACTCATGAAGGCAAACAGTTTGATGACACCCAGGCATATGTGACCAAATGCTTTCAACAGGGAAAATAAATTTATTTTGTTCCTTATGTTGCTGGATAAGTCATCTTTGTTAACTTGTGAATATAATCTGTCATTTTAACGTATAACAATGAATTTATTTTCTTCTCAAGCGTCATTGACAATTACTTGTGGTTTCCCTGAGGGAGAACCTTGCTGTGTAGTTTTGCTCTTTGCACTGCCTTCCCCCCAACCATCTTAGACAAGTGATATATTGATAAGAATCTCAATGTCAATCTTATGAATATTCTTTGTTATATAAAAGTATCGTAACACATTCCCTTTATCATAGTTAAATTGTTGGACATAACATGTTGTTAAAGAGATCAACGACTAAGGCAAAATGTCTTGCATGGTGCACAATAATATTGATTAGGATATTTGTTGTTACAAAAGTCTTTTAGATTTATTTGAATTGTGGATGTGTTTGGGATTTATAAAATGTATTCTCTATTTTCTGTTCTAGCTGGTTTGATGAAAATATGCAGGTTTTAAAATGTGGGAATACACAAAAATAGAAAATTTATTTAATAAAAAAACAGGACATATGGCCTCAGTTGCTACACCAATCGAAGCAAAAGGGTACATATGGCCTCAGATCAGACCACAACCAAGGCTAAAGAGCACACTATATGGCTTTGGTTCACGCTACAACCGAAGCCAAAACCCATTCAAAATTTAAAATTAAATTTAATATTCGCGATTATATGACATCAGTTCCCTTTTGAACCGAAGCATAATGGTGGCTTTCTACTTTGGTTCACAACTGAGGCCAAAAGCCATACCCTCTTGGCCTCACCCTAATATGTCTCTATTTTGAACTGGGCATAATACAAAAAATAACAGGGGCCAAATTTCCTTTTTGCACTGATGCAAGAATTTTTCATCAAAATTGAACTTGTTAATAATGATAATTTTCTTTATTGTTGTAATTAACATAATCATAGTGTCAATTTTGATAAAAAAAAATATTTGATTCGCTTCAAGAAATTTAACAAAAAGAACCAAATTGCATCAATTTTTTAAAAATCGAGACCAAATTGAAATTTAAAAAAACTTGAGGACCAATTTGATACTTTTAAACAAAAAAAACCAAAAGAGTAATTAAACCTAAACTTTAACTTACTGCATAATTTTATTGAAAGCTTGCTTTTAAATAATCATGTAACACAAAATTAACACTCTAATATCTAGCGTAAAATAATGAAACAAACCCAATATTTCAGCAATCTAACAACTACTAATATTTCATGCATCTAATAAAAACAAACTAACTTAAATCTATTTGATAATAATTAAAACCATTTATAGTAGGCGAATTAATTTCAAAATGTCTCAATAGTTTATAATGTGTCCAATGATATAAGTCTTATATACATTTACAATTAATTAAGTTTGTTTTTGAGATGGTCTTTCCTTATATCTCGGTTTTTGAGATGAAATTTAGTTTCATTGTTATTTTAATTATATACGTCTACTATAAAATTTATAACATAATTGTAATTAGAATTAGAAATTATAAAATTATGAATTTTACTTGAGATATTGGTTTATAAAATTTATTGTTTCTACTAATTTAATTAAATAAAAATAAAATTATTAAATATAATAATTTGTAATTGAGAGAGAAAAGTAGAAAACAAAAATATAATTTCTTATATGGGTCGACTCACAAACCCGTGAGCCAAACTAATCAACATGTATTTCACAAATCAAATATATAGGACGAGTTAAAATGGAATATACTAACCGGCAAATCTATTTTTTTTTTTCAGTTTAGAAAGAATAAAAGGTATATTTAGGAAAAATAAAAAGTAAATCTTTTTTTTTAAATGATAAAAAAAAAACTATTCATAACGTTAAACAATATAGCTAAAAGTTTTAGTTAATCATCGATGAGTTTGAATTTAAAAATTTGAATGAATATAGACAATCTTAGACATATGAAATTTCTTTTATAATTACGGTTATACTATATTATTATTATTATTTATTATATTATGACATAAATTAATGTATAAATTTTAAATGTATTATTTTAAATATTTCAAAATTATTTGTTAAGATATATGCTAATTAAAATATAGTTATTATAAAACATTTTACCTTCTTTAAACACTATAACCCTATGTTCTTTGTAGTTAGAAATTTATAAGACGTGTAATAATATAAATTTGTAAGCAAACATATTTATAAAACGAGAATTTACTTTTATTTAAATTTATACTATATATTTTTAATATAAATTGAGAGAATGTAATTATTCATTTAACTATATTAATTTTATCGACAAAAAAAATCCGATATGTAATATTTTTATCTTTGCGGATAAATTTTTTAACACTGTAACCCTAGTTAGCCCTAGCTAGTCTACAATATCATACTATTAAATTGGTAATTAAGGGCGTGACGACACAGATAGAAGCCCTTACGCAATAGTGATGACGTCACTGTGCATATACGTTGTGCATCTTCATTGGTTGTGTCTGTGACCTTGTGCACACAGCTTCTTGGAGCGTGGGAAAGTTGGTCTTACCACTTGCATTTGTCAAAGAACTTGTCTCGAGATTCCGAATTAAAAACTTTATCTTCTGTTAATTGCTATTTGTTTATTGCAGGTCGTGGGTTGCACCTCATTTTGTTCCACCAAAAAAGGAAATAAAAACAAAACTCTATCAGAGAGAAAAAATAGTAAACAAATTGGCACTGTTGTGATTGCAGAAAGGCACAGAAGCACTTATCAGAAGACGCAAGTTTCAGAACCAACTTCTTCAACTTTGTTTGCACAAGATCTTGTGCTTCATGATTACACAGATCTTTCACAAATACGCTTTTGCTTTTTACCAGCGTTTTCTCCTTCCAACGGTAGTTTCAGCTACGAACAAGAGAGGAACAAATTTGTGGAAATTGCTAGTGCTGCAAAATTCAAGACATGGAGGTAACACTGGTTTAAGTATTCCGTAAGTAGCTTTCAATTATCATAATAATAATATTATTATTTTGCTTTTAATTCAGATTTAGGAAAGAAAAGAAAACTATTACTTGTTTGAACTGAAGGTACCTGTCGCTATACGCAGATGAAACAGAATCAAGTCTGTATTGTCTATTGGCAATAATTGCAATGTTATTGTCAAATACAATTCATTGGATATTACTTTTCTTTATTAAATATGTTTATGCTTATGTTAAAAAGGGATTTATTTCTAAGAAATTGTTATAAACAAAAAAAAAAATAATACATATTTGCTTATGGTAAAAAAGAGTTATTTTTTTTTCTTTTACTTAGAAGTGATTCCACCACAGTTGGTTTTTCATAAGAAATAACACTGCTTGTTTTCTGCTTATGTTCCCCTAGGATAAGATTATTCAGATGTTAAAAATCTCTAAAAGAATTTAGAAAATAGGCCAATTAGTTTTTAGTCAAAACTAGTAAACAAAAAACAATTAGAACATGTTTTGTATCAATTTTTTTTTTGTCAGCAATAACAAATATATTAATAAAAATAATATGATTGTTCCAACCCAAATAAAAAAAAACAAAAAAAACACAAAAAAAAAAATTTAAATCATATAAATCTTTTTCTCCCATAATTATTATCCATCTAATGTCAGTATGGATTCGGCATACAATTATAAGTTCAACACCACACACAAATATAGATTCCATTATATAAAAAAAAAGTCAATATCAATATAATTATTTTTTATATTCTGGTAGGTTCATTGGTATGTTTTGTATCAAATGTTTTAAAGTTATCACAAAAATAATATTAATATAATGAATAGTTGTAATATATCTCCCAAATTAATTCTTTATGTTCTTTTTCTGTTGACGGATTTTGAACAGGAGTTCAATGAAAAAACAAGGGTGTGTGTTGCATTTCAGTTATGCCAACAGTTCTTCTCTTTTCTTTAATTTTCAAACAAGTTTTCATTTCGATAAAAGAGTACTTTTTAGAATGGAAGATTGAAGTTAGAATCTTAGTTTTTCTTGTGATTGAAATAGAATGATGATAACTTGTGGAAAAATATGTGAATCAAAATCACACTGCTGTATTGTAGTTGTCGGAGGCACTGCAACAACAATATTGAAGCTGCAATTCTCGCTGCAGATTGCAACTAAGAGCACCATCATATTAATTAATTTATAGTCTGTAACCTTTTTTATAACATTATGATGAAAGGGTTTGACCTAAGAAGATAATAAACAAAGTCAACAAGCCTAAATTGAAGATCTAATTTAAGCCATTCTACCCTTTTATATAATCGTGTTCTCTCACCATTCCAAAATGAGCTATATAAAAGAGTTTTAAATTTGTTGATGTTATATTAATAGATAGGTATAGTAGTAAATCTAGGCATTACCATAATTAATGAACTATGAGTATTTTCAGACTATGATTCTAATGAAGATCTCTCACTTTTGACAGTTATAGGATTTCAAAATAATGATATAGAATTTAGTCAATCATGTTGTTAGAACTAGATAGAAGAGTGGTTGCACCTGCCAAAACTCAATACATATTATTATTATAACTCCTACGTAACTCGTATATTCCAATATTTTTCTTTTCATATTGTGTGTTTAAATTAATTATTTTCCCTTTCTTATATTCAAAGTAATATATGGAACTTTCAATAAAAACATTTGAAAAAATAGAATATTATTGTTGTATAACATGTGCAGTAACAGTAGTGATTGTCATATGTAAGACATATTGGTTTTATTTTTAATTATAATAAATGACAGTCCATAAGTTTAGTTTATTTTATATAATGTATATGAATTTGTCTCCTCTAATTTGTTTATTTTTAGAAAAAGTTTTGACTAGTTCCCTTGAGGAAATTAGTAAAGGAATAAAATAAAACAATATTTGCTAAAAGTAATATCAATATACAATGTTCTTGTGATTTCTGATGCAGCTATTGTTTTACAGATTCTGGGTCGTTTATTTTTGAAAAACAGTTAGACCTATTTATATGCTGCTAACTATACATCTTTATTAGCATCTTTTTCTACTTAATTACTGTCTGAAAAGTTATTTGAACTTTTATTAGCTAATTTACAATGACTAATTAGCTAATTTTAATGGTTACAATGGGCTAATTTATACAAGTTCAGCTAATCCAATAACTGTCATGCTCTGCATCTCCTGATTTTAGGTATAGTCTTCACTTCTTCTAATCATTATAATGATGCTAACCACCAGTGTCATCTTGCTTAATAAAATCACTGGCAGACACATGTTTTAGGAAACACTTTTCTAAGTTTGTGTTTAACTGATATCGGCCATTATTAAAAATAGTATATTGAAAAAACTATTCAAATCATGGAACCTTTCTATGTTAGCTGAATCAACATTGTCCATGTTTAACTAATTTGTTGGATAGTTACCATTAGGGGTGGGTAAAAAATCTAATTTTCTTGATCCAATCTACTTTTGCTCCAATCCAATCCATTTATAATCCATTTTATTCAAAATCTAATCCATTTAAAATCTATTTAATGGATCTGGATTTCAATCTAATATACATTTTATATATTTTATGGATTGGATATCCATTTTATAAATCAAGATTTTTAAATATGGATAATTCGAAAAATCCAATCCAAATTTTCAATTTAAACTTTTAGTTGGGTTAGACTAAAGGTTGAGATGGACTATGCTAAATTCAGACTAGGAGGGGCCTTGCTCGACGACCTATACGGATCGGGTAGGCCCGACGACCATAAGAGGTTGGGCGGGCCTGAAAATCCGAACGGGCGGGAAGATCCGAACGGGCCAAGCAGGCTCGATGACCCGAATGGCTCAAGCGAGCTCGAAGAACCGAACGAGTCAGGCAGACCCGAACGGGTCAGGCGGGCTCGAAGAATCGAACGGGTAAGGCGGGCCCGAAGACCCGAACGAGTCAGGTGGACACGAAGACCCGAAAGGGTCATGCGGACCCGAAGTCCCGAACGGACCAGGTAGGACCAATGACGAAAACAGGTAAGGCTGCCCAAAGACCCGAACGGGTCAGGAAGGCCCAAAGACCCGGATGAGCCCGATGACCCGGACGGGCCCGACGACCCGAATGGGCCCAACGACCCGAACGAGCTCGAAGATCCGGATGGGGCAGATGACCTAGACGGGCCTGGCGACCTGGATGGACCCGGTGACCCGGATGGGCCCGACAACCCAAACGGACTCGAAGACCCGAACGGGTCTAACGACTTACATGGGCCTTACGACCCGGATGGGCACGACGACACGAACGGGCCGGACGACCCGGATGGGCCGAACGATCCGGGCGATCCGGACGGACCTGACGACTCAGACGACCCAGATGGGCCCGATGACCTAGACGAGCCTGACGACCTACACGGGCCTTACGACCCAGATGGCACGACGACGCGAATGGGCACGTCGACCCGGATGGGCCGTACGACCCAGACGGGCTCGACGTCCTGGACGGGGCCTACGACCCGGACGGGTCTGACAAACAGGCTTGACGACCCGGACATGATCGACGACCTGGATGGGCCCCACAACTCGGACGGGCCTGACGACGTTGACGACCCAAACGTGTCCGGCCCGTCCGGGTTGTCCAGCCCGTCCGGGTCGTCGAGCCCGTCCGGATCGTCGAGCCTGTCCGGATCATCGAGCCCGTCCGGATCGTCGGTCTCATCCGGGTCATCCGTGTCATCCGGGCCTTAATGACACAAGTTTTAAAAAATTCAATTTAAATTTCTTTTATAAAAAATGGATTCTGGATTTTGAACTTGATCTAAATATTTGAATTGGATTTAAATCTTGATCATAATATTTGGATCTGGATTTAAAAAAAATCCAAACTACTTTTGCTAAAGAAATGAATTTGGGTCAAAAATCTAATCCAATTATTTGGATATAAAATGGATGTGGATTGGATCATTAAAAATCCAATCCATGCCCACCCCTAGTTACCATTACCAAATAGCTGAATCTCATACACCACCGGACATGAACTCTGCTTATTACTTCTTTTGATAGAAAAAAAATCTATGTAGTTAATATTAATGATCAATTTATAATAAAAACTTCAGTTACCAATTTAGAGACAAATTATAAGTTTTTGAATCTGTTTTAGTTATCAATAGTTTTTAGTTTATAAGTTGATATCTAAATTGGTCTCTATAATGACTAACTATTTTTTGTTATTAAAATTGATCATTAATAAGGATTTTCTTACGGTGGAATGAGCTAATCTAGCATAAAATTAATTGACCCTTTCGAATATACTTGTTCATAAGCTAACTATTTTTCCTTATCAATTTCTAACTATTTTTTTGTAAGATCCAGAACCTAGACAACTGTATATACTTGTTGATAAGTAGGTCTAATCACTTTGAAGTATGACTCCTACAAAGATTATATTCTACTTTGTTCGGAACACAGGTTCTGCATATACATGCGTAGCAGATATAGTTATTTGTAATGCAAAAAAAATACCCCACACAAAACCTAACATCAAAAGCCGAAAATTAAAAGTCTCCATAATCCAAAGTGAGGAAATTGAAGAAAAAAAATGAGGAAATAGGCTTAAAGAAATAGGAGAAAAAGGCTGTGCTCAAACTCTTCACTTTTTCTTTTATGATTGGTGTATTTTTTTTTTTCTTTTTTGTTTGTTTATCTTTGTCTGTTCCTTTAATATTGCATCTTGTATTCAGGTTAGAGTACCCTTTATAACTTCCATATCAAATTTGACATCTAATGAATGCACAACACTCAATGACAACATGAGGATAATCATGCATATTGATTACGGTTTCACTTACATGGTTGTGAGTAATGCTAATTAAATTAACTAGGTTTTATCATTTTTTTCAACTATATTTCATTCAAGAAAGAACATGATAGGAAGAACATGATAGGATATGATGCATGAATATAGTCTTTTTAACCTAATTTTGTTAATTTTTTTAATACATTCCGGTTCAATATCTTCTGAAAAATGCATTGGACACCTCAAAAAAAAAATTAACTTAATTAGATTAAAAGGACTATACTTATTCATTTTTAAAGTTTAGGCACCAAAATCTATTCAAATTTCAGATAAGGACGGATTTCAATTTTAAATCAAAATTCAAGACTAAAGACATATTTTTATTAATTTCGTATCTATTGTATCTGAAACCAGTTGTTAGTAAGACCTTCTATTTTACTATTATTATTATTTTTATGATTTTATTTTAGAAAGTCTGAAATCTATTATTATAAGAATTACAAAATTTGACATTTTCAATATGATTCAATATGTAATATCCCAATGTAGAAGTCAATGAAGAAGGTGTAAATGAGTTGACTTGTGTACAATTTGTTAGAGTTTGTCTTGTTAACTGCTGATAAGCTTTGTTAACTTTTCGCAACAAACTATCTTTTTGACTTGGATTATATGAATAACTAAAAGTTATTTTTTCTTTATCTTTAAAGCGAATCTTATGCATGTATATGCAGGCAACGATAACATAAATTTAAGTTTAGTTAATAAAGTTTACTTAACAAATTCTAATTTCATTTAAAAAAGTTGTCGCCACATAATTTTCATATTTGAATATCATTTCATTTTTCCTTTGTATAATTTTTTATCAAATATTAAATTACAAAATTTAAAAACATATAAAGAATAGGTTTGTTTAATGAAAAACAAAAATATATTGAGTAGTTGAGGAATCAAACTCAATGTTGTACAACCAATGCCCAAATTTTGAATTTACTTCATTTAGAGCTAAACTTGAGTTCTACATTATTTTTTATAAGTCAACCTATGTGACTTTTAAGTAGATATCAGATTAAGTAATTAGAGTTTCCATGTATAATATAGGCAAAGGTTAAGTAAACTTTTTGAGAAGGGCAAAATAAGGAGTACCGAAAACCATATTCAAGAGTACAATATAGTATCAAATGAAAATTAAATCCCCAGAATTGTACAAGTGATCCTAAAACGTTATGCAGAATATGTTGACTGCACGAGTATGACAAGAAACAAATTGCATTTGATGCATGCAAATCGTTTAATTAAATCCTCTATAATTATCGTAATTGAGAAATTTAAGTTACTACGCATTAATTGAGCCACAAACATGAATAAAAACAGTCCAGATATAGGCAATTTTTCTCTTTTTGCTGGGCAATGAAGACGCAGTAAATAACTTTCACAAAGGGATATGAGTTCTTACCTAAATCGAGTCCGGGTTTTTTAATGAGTTTAAAAATATATTATATTAGTATTTTAAATTTTTTTTAATATATTTTAAAATTTTAAAATCAATAATGATCAATATATAGAGAGGAATAGTACATTGAAACCTAACATAAAATCTAAACTCAACTAATACAATGGAGCAAAGTAAAAGTAAATGCTTTTAAATGTGAGTTTGTAACATTCTCAATCCCTTCGATTGGAAAGTTTTTCCGTTGACAAAAAATGCTTGGATCTTAATTTTAGAGCAAGAGGAGACTCGCATATACCAGGTTCCCTTTGCTTCAGAGGTTTTATTGTCTCACCGATTTCAATAAACAATACTCAAACCCTTACACAAATAACCAATAGAGATACAAGTCAATCAATTAGTGCACTATTATAAACATTAAAGGACAAGAGAATTTGTCCCTACATATAATATGAGCTTAGAAGCAGCACCATGATTATGAGCTCTTGTTAATCCATTAAAACAGATGAAATTATAAACTATAATCTGGTCCTTCCAACTACCAATTATAAATTTGTCCAACCTAATGTACTTCTGGATAGAATCCTATGATTCCCTCCCACAACTCCAGAATGCACAAATCCGAAAGGTCAAGGTTGCCCCTTGTGATGTCAGAATAAGAGCTCATACTGCCAGGGATGTTTTTGTCTGCACTCTGAAGGCCAAACAATTTTAAAATCGCTAGTGGGGGCATTGCTGTTTTGAATAAAAGACACTGTTTGAGTCCCCAATCTGTACTCCATTTCATAGCAATGGAGAATCAGCCTTCAAATGGAAGAAAAGCTATGGAAGAAGAGCTCAACAAAGGGCGTGACACAGCCAACCAGTTACTCCAAATACTTGTTCATAAATCCAACACTCGTCATTCAGATGCAGAAGTAGAAGGGTTAGTGTTGCCATTTGCAGAAGATCTCGCTCGTAAGGTACTGAGATCGTTCTCAAATACCCTTTTGCTTTTGAACACTCACACTGATGTTTCCGACGGTGTTGTTATGCCTGTCACCGTCAATGATGTCTCTTCGTCCCTCAAATGCCCTAATCTTGAGGATAAGGATGGGGTTTGCAAGGGTTCCATCAACGCTAAAAGACGAAGAGTGTCCCACAAAAGAAAGTAAGAATATCATTTATGCCTTTTTAGCAAATTATGTGCGATGATTGCTGTTAATGTTCTTACTTAGATCTTTTAAAATTCTGTTATCATTTTATGTTTAGAAAGATAAATACACGCTTTTGCCTAATCAAAGTGGGATTTTCTTTCTCAAATTCATTGCCTCTTTAGATCTAAACTTCTCTGTTGCTATTAGTAATCATACATCCTTTTTCTAGGTAATATATTACAGGTTAAATTTTGTGGCTTCTATATCATACAATTGTTTTTATCTTAAAATATTATAATTTTTCTGGCCAACTCTATCTATATATGGTTTCAGTTTTGAAATTAAATTCCAAAGCCTGTGCTTTCTATCAAAAGATTAACTGTATATTTTGTTCAAAATATTTCCTGTACTTTACTGTTGATATTTCTTTGGAAGATAGCGTTGTTCCTTAAGTGTATAGTAATAAGAGATTCAATTCTGATTTAAATAGTCCTTCAAATGAACTCAGTACTGTGAAAGATTCGTTCCTAAGTTATATCAAAGGATATGCTGTACTGATAGTTGTAATATAGTGCAAAGATGATACTTTCCCAGTAAAATTAACTGAAACTAAAAACCTGTAGTCCTAATCATGATTTGCTTCATTGCAGTGTTAACAGATAGAATGACAGTAATTGTACAATCATTTGACTAATTTTTATATACCTTGCAATTGATTGCCTAAATAAATGTAGTTATGCATTAGATTTCAGGATTAGTTGAGCAATTAGTTAAATAATGTCTTTAATCATTGCAATTTTCCCCCTTGTGACATCAATAGTGCACCAACATGGGAGAAGAACAGCTCTCACCTGATGGAAGATGGCTATATATGGAGAAAGTATGGACAGAAAATGACCATCAATGCAAAATACCTCAGGTATATATATATATATTATTCAATTTCAAGCAACAAAATTTCCCTTTTTCTCTATATAGGGTTTTTTTTTTTTTATTTCTTAATATAATTCAATTCTGGTAATGTATATGTGTAGGAGCTACTACAGATGCACTCACAAGTATGATCAGGGTTGTCCAGCAACCAAGCAGGTTCAAAGGGTTCAAGAGAACCCTCCATTGTACAGAACAACTTATTATGGTCATCACAATTGCAAAATTTCTTTAAGTCCAGAAATAATGTTGGAACCAGATTCTTCTTCTGACTCTTCTATGTTCCTTAGCTTCAGTACCACCTTCCCAGAAGAAAAATACCAGTTTTCATCATCAGTTTTTTCATCCACGAAACAGGAGCCTATGGAAGTGATTCCGGATGAATGTGGTATACACAACCAATTACCCTCTTCAGATTACAATCTGTTAAGTGACTATGAACTTGATTTCAATTGTTTGAGGCATGACACTATGCAGTCTATGCCATCCTCCACTGAATCTGTTCAATTTGATAAAGTTTATGGTAGTGGTATGGATTTTGATGGCTAGGAATGTTTCAGTTTTTACATTACTTATTTCTGTAAGGGCTTTGGTAACTTCATCTTCGAACAGAGGTTAATTGCTTTTATTACTTAATTTAGGAAGTCTTTACAGTGTGATTGAGATAATAGTTCATATTCTTTTAGATACAATAACTCATATGTACACGAACAAATTTAGATGAGAAAGTTGTGCTGAAAATAACTCCAAAACTGAGATACTTGTAAATTCTTAATATTATTCACCTTTGTTGGAAAGAAGTTTTATGTAATTTCGCATGTACGAAACTTTGATATCGACGTCCACACACACACACACATATATATATATATATAT
>Ga0214545_1006626_pt1 | contig 20030 bp, 5 predicted proteins | sample CNSS4metaG_FD_160064 | JGI IMG/M metagenome (GOLD analysis project Ga0214545, IMG submission 160064) | Root nodule microbial communities from cowpea collected in UCLA plant growth center, Los Angeles, California, USA - CNSS4 | ecosystem: Host-associated > Plants > Roots > Nodule | place: USA...
TATATGTGTGTGTGAACGTAGTACGAATGCCTCTGTACGATGAGCTGGATTATGGATGTTGGGTATATTGTATTCGCAGACAGAGAAAAAGACATAAATGAGTGCAATTTTACATATGGAAAATTATCTTTTTGACAAATTTTTAGTTTTTTTACTTAAAAAGGTAATTTCTCAAAAGTTTATCAATTTTTTTTGTTAAACTATCATCTTCCCTAATTTTTTTTAATTATTTAATATTAGAGTAAAAATCACTTTTGAATTAATACTGAAACTAAATATATTATTTTGTAAATATATAATTTACATTGAAATATGAAAAAACACGAGTTCATTTTTTTATGAATAGATAGTATGATACAAAGATAAAAAATTATTTATATTAAATTGAATTAATTAAGTTTCAAATTTTTTTTCGTAAATTTATATATTTTTAATTGAATTACAGTTATTTTTTTTATATTGAGTATTAAAAAATGTTATATATTTCAATTGAGTTTCTATTATTTTTTTCTAGTTTATGGAATACTCAAATTTTATATTTTTAATTGAAATTTTCCTATTTATATTTTCAATTGAACCTGTTTCCCATTTTGACGGAGAATCTCTATATGAAGATGTAAATATTCGTCTCGTTCCATTTCCATACCTGTCATCATACTCGTCTTAAGAGCCATATCCTCATCCTCGTTTAAATTATTAAAATATTCACAAATAATTAAGTAACAATATATATATATATATATATATATATATATATATATATATATTACTACACATTTTCTATTTTTTATTTTTCATATATGTTTGGTTTGTCATGAAATTCATTTGTATCTCCAATATATTTTTCATTTTATCATAACCTTTATGCATTTATGTTCAAATGAAGTATGTCAATTAATATTTTTTATGTCTCACATTTGAATATTTATATTCTTTTTTAATATTTTTATTTATTGTATATTTTTCTTTCACATGAGAATATTTAACACTCTCAATTTAAGTGTTTAATATCATAAACCTTTCATTTTCTAGGTAACAAAAAAATTACCTTCTTTAGTGTATTGTTATTAATGTTTGTTTCATTTAAAGAACTCCTTCGCTTCTCTAAAACAATTTTTGTTATTTCTCAACCATTGACTATGTGACTATGTTGATATTTGTAAAGTTTTCTTATATCTCTAAGGTATTTTTCATATAATCATACCCTTAATTATACATTTGTTTTCCTTCGTGCGATTTCATTCAATAGTCTCTCAGATCATTTCTAAGGCACACATTTGATAATATTTTTATTTGTTGTTTATTTTTATCATTTAGAATGCTATTTTGATATAGTTTATATAATTATTTTTTATTTTCTAACTTATTATCAATCATAATATAATTTTATCATTATAACTGTATAAATAAGTTTTATTTACTATAATATAAAAATTTAATGTAATTGCCATAATTTTTTTTATCACCAACATATATTGGAGTTCAAAATATAAGAAATCTATGTTAAAATTTTATTATTTTTAGTTTAATATTTTTTCTTTGTGTGATATAACTTTTATTGGTGAAGAAAGTGATTCATTAGAATTTAAAAAATTGAAGTAAATAGATATTGACCAAAGTTCCTGCTACTACTTCTCTAACCAAGAAGAAAAAAAGAACCAAGAAGAAAAAAAAGAACCAAATCTTTTCTGATGTGAAAGATCAAATAGACAGAAAAGTTAACGTGGTCCGGCGTACAATATGTATACCTACATCCATGACTACACTAGAAAGTATTTTTATTTTTAATATATCTCAAAGTTTTACATAAAGTCTCTTATATAGTAAAATAGAGAACCACATCTCACAATTCTAAGCGATGTGAGACTAAATCAAACACCATCCATAATACTAATATATGTAACATCACCCGATAATTTTCGTCTTCAAAATAGAATTTTTCTACGTGCATAGCTCTCTAATTTTGACTAGACTTTTCACACATATATTTCACAATTCTTATTTTCAGAATTTTGTAAGACTATTGTAAGACTAGAATTCTCAAACATTTGCACCTTGACAATAATGTACTAAAAAAATCTTTATTGTTCCTTTCGTTACATGTTTGGGTATAGGGCTCCCTCTCTATGTGGAGAAAACATTCAAAACTTGAGAAACTCATGTCTCATCTAGCCTAATGGAAAGCAGGCTGCAAAATAATTAGAGAGGCAGAACAATAGAGTCAGAATTCACTGAAAACCCTAACACATTGAGGGAGAGGTAGAATGAAAAATCTATTCACGTTTTTCACATAGCTGCCACCGAAAAATCAACACCACATATTCATTTACCATTGTATCAGGATGAAAATTTTACAGCAGGTTTGGAACACATTGTTCTTCATTCTGATCGGTCGGATCGTCGATACGAGGTCTGAGTTGGAAGAAATTAATTTCGTACTGCAACAGTGATTTTATATGTTTTTCTTTTTTTGTTCTCCTTTATTTGAAAGTTTTGTTGCTTTATTATTAGATTGGGTGTTGCCACTAATTTGTACAGTTAATTGAAGCTCATATATACTAATGGAGTTATTTCTTTGATTTGAACGACTGGTGAATTTTACCATTAGATCACCGAATCGTGCAAACTAAACGTACACTCACGCTCCAAGCCCCAAGTTCATGCAAAAATTAAGTGGCAACGTCAATCATTGTTTCACGTTGCTTTGGTGGTGGAAGAAAACAAGTGCCCCACAATATAGAAATATCATAACTCATCAACTCAAGCATGAAATAACATGGTTACTGATCACACAATCACCCAGTAGAAAATTGATTTCCAATTAAAAAAGAAAAGAAAAGAGTAACATATATATAATTTTGAAAAAACATACCATTTGTAGTTCTACATACTTAATATATTAGTATCAGCTTCTAAGTGAGGATCTCAAAAAATATACCAAGACTTAATTTTGCATAAAATAAACCATTTGTTTTAAGAGTTGATAAGGGAAAAGAAATGTATAAATTTGATAGGAAATTGATATTTGAAATATAAATAGAAAATACATTTTTCTGTAGCTTTCTGCCTCAGATTACAGTCTCCTTTAAGGTGAAGAGATCCAATAATCTCTTAGCAAAAGCCTATTTCATACCCAAGAGGTCCAGCAATAACCTGTGTAAGTAGAAAATTCTCTTCTATAAAAAATAAAAACTTGTCAAAAACAATAACGTAATAGAAAAACCAGGTTAAAATCAATACCTTCACTTTTGACTGCTCTTCGGAGACTGTTTATTTTTGAATTTACTACTAATATGAACTCTTTTTATATGTGATATTTTGTGCCAATCCAGTCCAATGGTTGGGTGGAATCTTTTGGATAATTCAGGACAACCAGTGATATGCAAGTCTTCAAGATTTGTGAGGTGGTGCACAGGAAATGACAACAAATTTGGACAATAGGCAATTTCAAGTACTCTGACATGAATTAGAGTTGGTAGCCAATCGGGAAACTCCTTAAGATTCATGCACCGCTTAATCAGTAAGGAACGTAAAGTGTTCGCACATCCTTGTAACCACCGAGGCAAAGTGACTAGTTGAGGCAAATCACTGAAAACAACATACTTTAACCTTGAATTCGAGATTCGGCTGCCAAGACCAAATGACAAATCCAAATTGTCACAGTCTTTTATTACTAAAACCTCTAAATTTCTGATGGCATGGAATGACACCCACTTCAGACTTCCACAGTTATACAAATAGAAAGTTTTAAATGTGAAAAGTTTTACTTCTTCAAACAATGATTCCAGATTATCACAATCAATAATATATAATTTTTCTAAAGAACTCAATTTTCCAATCACTTCTTCAGGAAAAGTAGTTTGTGCGGTGGTTATAGCCAAGTGACGAAGGTTAATTAGATTTTCTATTCCTTTGGGTAACATTTGTAGCTTTATGCATCCACTAAGGGTCAGAGTCTGCAAATTTTGAAGTTTGCAAAGTGAATCGGGGAGTTGCTTAAGTTTTTCATTTTGTGCAAGACAAAGGAATCTTAAATGTTTCAACTTTCCTATGCAACGAGGTAGACTCTCGTATTCACAATTTTGTAAGTCTAAAATCCTCAAGCTTTTGCACCTTGACAACAATGTGTTCAAGAGATCTTTATTGCTCACTCCATTACGAAAAATGAGAGTTCTGAGATTAGTGGGGGGAAGAGTTTCACCATAAAAATTATTTTCCTCAAATGCCAAATGTTGGACGTTCTCGGATATTTTTGGATTGCTGTGATCTATTCTTTCAAACTCACCTTTCCCAACAAACACTGCAAGATCAGACACCAAATCATGCAATTTAAAATAACAATGACCCTCAAGGTCAACAAAATCTAAAAGAAACGATCTTGTCCATAGTTCACGCAAAAGTTGAGTGGCAATATCAGTCATTGATTCACCTTGCTTTGATGGTGGAAGAAAACCAAGTGCTCCCCACAACATAGAAACGTCAACAGCTGAAATATGGGTATCCTGTTGGAAAAGGGAGAAAGAAGCAAAACATGGTTTTAAATATGAAGGCAGTTGATCATAACTTAATTTGAGAGCAGGCAAAATGCCTTTTTCATTTTGTTTTGAATTCCAGATCTCATTGTCTCTTATACACTCCCACTCTTTCTTGTCAAATTTCGAGAATAGTGAACTCCCCAACGTTTTCACTGCTAACGGTAATCCTCCACATTTTTTCACGATTTTCCTCCCAACCTTCAAGAGTTGTGGATGTTGTTTCTCATCTCCAACTTCAAAAGCATATTTCACAAATAGAGAAAGAGAATCCTCTTCAGAGAGACATTTAAGAAGGTACGAATTTGAGGATTTAGTGCGCATCGCAGCAACTACTGCATGGCTACGAGTAGTCACTAAAATTTTACTCCCTTTAACATTCAAATCTATTATTTCCTTCAACTCATCCCATCTTGCAGGATCCTCGTTCCACATGTCATCTAACACAAGCAAGAACTTTTGATCTTCAAGTTTATTCCTCAAATGATTTTGAAGTCGCTCTATCTCAAAGCTATTGAAGTTTTCCTTAGTTGGGTTTGGAGCAGAGTTGAGGATTTTAATAAGCACACTCTTAAGTTCAAAATCATTAGAGACACATACCCACATCCTTAATGTAAAACATGCATGAATGGTGGTGTCATTGAAGACCAACTTAGCAAGTGTGGTTTTTCCCAAACCTCCCATTCCTACAATGGGAATAACAGAAAGACTTTCGTGATCACAATCTTGCACCAACAATTTTACTATTTCATTCTTATCATGTTCCCTTCCAGTAATACTGGAAGGTTTTACATGAGAATGAGTCATTTCCCTGACGTGAACGACGCGTGTATCTTGGTCAATGACTTGAAGGCCAAAAATGCTTCTTTGAGTTGCAAGTGTGGCCAACCTTGTGTTGATGTCTTGAATTTGATGTGCCATTCTAAGCCGATAAAGAAGAGGATTACTTGTTGAGAAGAAACGGCGTACCTTCCTTGAGCAGCCACCATAGGTGTTGACAACGTGTTTCCGCAACGCTTCGCACTCAAAATCATCGACTATGTCTTCAGCGTCAGAAACAACTTGCTTTATCTGTCTCAGCCATTCGCCCAGCGCATTGCTCTGCGGATTCTTTTGCTCAGCATCCAAGAGCACACCTCTGATGAGTGCCATAGTTGCTTGCATCTGTTGTAGCTCGCCATGAACACCAAGCGCCAAAGAAGCTTCTTGAACGGCACCAGAAGCAAGCTTACTCAGGAGCGATTCTGCGAAGCTGAAAAGAAGTAATTCGACCATGAGTGTACGGAGAGAAGAACCCAATTGGAAGTTGCTACCACAATGTTGTTCCCGTTTTCCAATTCAAAGAACCTTTCTCCTTTGTTCTATAGATTTCTTCCTCGTTCTACTCGTTCGCACTTAATTTCTTTAATGATTTTGACTTTTCAGACAATATTTTGTTTCTTAATCGAGTTCTTAGTAACGCAGAGAGTTTTTTTAAGTTATCGATAAGTTTTATGCCAAGTGTATCCCACTAAATTGTGATAAAAAATAAATAAATAAAACAATTGTGATAAGTTTTTTTAGTTGTTAAAAACACAATTATTGTCAATTGGACAATTTCTAACCAAAACATGACATCATCTTCATCATCAATTTTTATTTTAAAAAAAGTTATTATGAACAACCTTGAAATCTGACAGCTACAATAAGTAAATACATAATATTTCAACTTTGTCTCAAGCATTTTTCCAATTATTACATTTGAATGTTTTTTTTAATGTTTTTACGAGTACAAATTCTTTAATGGTAATTTACGGTGTTGAACATTGAAAATATACTAATGTTGATATTTAAACTTTTTTAACATATTTTAAAATATTAAAATCAATGTTCCTATGTTTATTTTCAAAATTAGACGAAAATTTACCAAAATTAACTTAAGAATAAAGTAAGTAAAACACTCATTTTAAATCATTCAACAAAGAAAGTCTAAAAAAATTACTACTAATATTTTTCTATTAAATTAATTATAAAATTATGTTTAAGAAAAAAAAATACCTCAACAAAATATTTTATTATTAATATAGCTTTATTGAATTAATTATAAGTTTATGTTTGAAAATAAATTTTAATTAAATTATTATTAATGTTTGTGAATTTTTATTAGTATTAAAAATGATAATTAATGAGTTAAAATCTTTATTTAGTAAATTATAATTTTATCTAAGAAAGAAAGAGAATGATTAGTTATATTTATTCTCTTATAATCAATGTGAATTCTATTTTTTTTATCTTCTTAGTTATATGTGACTCCTTTTGCCTCTACTTACTTTCTTCTATTTTGAGAGTCATTCTTTTAGGGTATTGGATTGACATATTACATTCCTTAAATCTCATATTGTTCATGTGTATCAACTTTTTCATCCTCATTTTTTGTTAGTATATTTTTTCTTTTTATATGTGTTGTTGTTGTTTTTATTCTGTTTTGGATTTGTATTAAAACTAAAAATGCGTTTTTTTTGTCCAATTTTGTTTTTCGGTACTTCTTGATTTACGAGTTTCGAGAGTTTTTTTGCATATATCTTGACGATGAACTTGAATGTTTTTACAAAACTATTAATTATACTAGGGGTTAATCTTTTAATAGATAATAGATCAATTGTAGCACAATTCAAAGTTGGGTTTTCTGTAGAAAAATAATTCAAGTTTAGAAAGAAAAAAAAAGGCTTACTATTGAGTTGAGAAGAACTTGAATTTTGTAAAAAAACGTATTAGACACAAAAAGAAATAATTTGATGAAAACAATAAAAATGAAATTGTAAAATCTTTTCAAGAATCATTTAGAATTGGTTACCTTTTGTATATTGTAGATAAAACAATTATCACACTTCAAAGTAGATTTGAACAATTTAAAACATATGAGGATCTTCATGTTTTTTATTTAGCGTTAAAAAATTAAAGTCACTACATTGTACATTTTTTAAAGAAAAATGCTTACACATTGAAAATTCTTTAAAACATGATAATGTGTTGAATAATGATGGATTTGATTTAATAGGTTTGGAAAATGATAAACCAATTAACATCTTTAATTGTATAAAATATATTATTTTTCAAATGCATATATAACTTGTAAAATAATATTAACAAATCCAGTTATATATATATATATATATATATATATATATATATATATATATAATAATATATAAAAGGTTTGGATACTTGTGTGTCATAATTTTAAATTTTTAAGTTTTGAAATTTTTTTCAATAAAAGTTGTACCAAAATGTTTGTAATTTTGGTTTGGCATCGAAACATTGTATAAAGTTTGTGGATGAAAATCTTGAAAAGCCACTTTAAAAATTTATTTTTCTATTGCATGATTATCAATAATAACTTCAGATATTAGGTTCTAACATGGGAAGAAAGAGACATGAGCATAGTCCACGTTGCATGAGGTTAGTGTAGTTGGTTTTTTCTTTGTGCAGTAAATTCATTGATACATGTGTAATGACCTCTATCTATTCAGAATATTACTTAATATTTTTTTTTATTTAAATTAGTTTTTAAAAAATATTTCAAATTTAGAGATATGTTTTAATTTTAGAAATAAGTTATTATTTTAGATTAGAAGTGAGATATTTTAAATATTTTATATTTGATATTTGTTATATTTTGCTCTATATATAGGATATATTAATAAAATACAAAAATATGTTCATTGTATAACATATCACATATAATATATCATATATATTTCTCATATATCTCATATTTTCAAAAATCTTAAAAATCTCAAACACTGTCTTGGTCAAAAATCTCAAACACTGTCTTGGTCAAGTGTTTGTGATGGATTCGATCATGTATATCGGTAAACTGCCAACAGTAATTACATGAAAGTTGTTGGCAACGAGTTTCAGGTGTAAAGTGGCGAGGATTTACAAAGAGAAAAGGTTGTCGTCGTTAATTAATAAATGTAGGTCTCTAGTGACTATAGCGGTTCAAACATATTTTTCGACAATATATTCGAGGTTTGTTTTGAGACACGAAAAAGAAGAAAGAATGATTTTGAAATTTTTGTGAGGAGTTATTTTCTTTGTATGCCAGACTTTTATTAAAGGAAAGATAATATCGATCAAGTGAGTTTTCATTGAAGTGTTGCACGTAGTTTAATAAGTAGATTATTGCATAAGAGATTTGAGTAATTGTGGGTTATGAGAAAAATTATAATTTTTGTGGAAAAAGTTAGAAAATAAAAAGTTGACAATTTTTGTAAAAAACATGCTGTGTTGAATAATAACACAATTGATATTTTTTAGTTGTTAAATAAAGTAGACAGGTTGGCCTGCACATGTTGACTCGCATAGACTTGCTCAGCATACACAGCCCTTACGTACAGGGACGGGTCGGGGCAAGTTCGTTAAAATTTTGATGTTAATTTTGTCTGTGTGATTCTTCTTTATCTTTCCTTGTTAATCTTGTAGTTGATTTTTAAGGGTTTTGGAATTGGAATTTATTTGATAGAGTTTACAGTGGCAGATTAAGTGGGTATTCATGAAATTCTATATTGAAAATGTATGAAAAAATGAGAAAGTTAATTTGAGTAATTATATATCTCGTATCTGTATAGCTTATTTGAGTTTGTTTTCACTAGTTGACCTGGTTGTCATTGGACGAAAAGGGTTTTAAAACAAAATTGTACATAAAAAATAATATTGTATTATTTATATATTATTGATTCTAATAGACACCCCAACAACCAATCTACTAGACTACAAAAATCATTATTGGGGTATTTGATCCAATTAAATACATTAGTACAACATAAAAAAAATTATAATGAGGTGCTATTTGACCCTAATTTATAAGTAGTATTGTTTTTTTTACTGACGAATTGGTTCTGGATTAGAAAGACTTCATATTTCTCTTGAAATCATCGACAATATAGTATAGTGGACATCTTGTCTTTTAGAAATTTCATGAACCCAAAGATACATAGTAACAACAAAACTACAAATTTTCATTTGGGTTGAAACTATGTAGTGTCTTCAGCGTAATTTCGTCTTTCTATGATCCTTATCTCAACCTTACAAAGATGCATGTAATAAAGTACCTTGTTGACTTTTCTTAAATCAACTGGTTCAACGTCAAAACCATCGAATAAAAAATGATTTTCATTGCCAAGGTAAACGAAATAGGTCTATGTAACATCACCCCATCAATTTTCGTCTTCAAAATAGAATTTCTACGTGCAGAGCACTCCAATTTTGACCAGACTTTTCACACATATATTTCATAATGACAAGATAAGATTCAGAAAGAAAGCCATTCCAGCAGATTCTAACTGCATACTTCTATGCCTAAAGTCATGGCCGAATCACTCATTTTCGCGGTTGCAGAATCACTCATAAGCAAGCTCGCTTCTCGAGCTGTCGAACAAGCTTCTTTGGCCTTGGGTGTGTACCAAGAGCTACAGCAGATGAAAAAGACCATGGCACTGATCAAAGCTTTTCTGTTAGACGCTGAGCAGAAGAAGGAGAAAAACAATGCCCTGAGTGAGTGGCTGAGACAGATTAGGCTGGTGTTCGCCCACGCCGAAGACATAGTCGACAACTTCGAATGCGAAGTGTTGCGGAAGCACGTTGTCAGAACTCACGGCAGCTTCTCCAGGAAGGTATGTCGTTTGTTTTCAACCAGTAATCCTTTGGTTTACCGTTACAGAATGGGGCGTGAGATAAACGACATCAAGAAGCAGTTAGAGAAGGTTGCAGCTGATGGGCACATGTTTGGTCTTCAAAGCAGTGACAAAGATACAAAGGTTTTGCATGCGAGGGAAATGACTCATTCACATGTAAATGTCTCAAATGTTGTAGGGAGAGAGCATGATAAGCAGAAGATAATAGAGCTTTTGCTGCAAGATGATCATCGTGACAGAAGTCTCTCAGTGATTTCCATTGTGGGATTTGGAGGCTTGGGAAAGACCACTCTCGCAAAGGTAGTGTTCAATGACACCAAAGTTGAGGAATTTTTCACTTTGAAGATGTGGGTGTGTGTCTCTAATGATTTTGAACTTAGGAATGTGCTTATCAAAATCCTCAACTCTGCTCCCAGTGCCACCAATGAGAAGTTCAAAAATTTAGAGACGGATCAACTTCAAATTCGTTTGAGAAATACCCTTCAACGTGAGAAGTTTTTGCTCGTCTTAGACGATGTGTGGAACGAGAATCGTGTTAAATGGGATGCGTTGAAGGAAATCATAGACATGGTAGGTAACAGAGGAAGCAAAATCTTGGTGACTACTCGTAGTCACTCAATAGATGCCATGATGCGCACTAAATCCTCTAACTCTTACACTCTCAAAGGCCTTTCTGAAGAGGATTCCTTGTCTCTGTTTGTCAAATCTGCTTTTGATGATGGAGAAGGGAAAAAGCATCCAGAGTTGATGGAGATTGGGAGACAAATTGTGAGAAAATGTGGAGGAATACCATTAGCAGTGAGAACCTTAGGAAGTTCACTATTCTCAAGGGTTGATAGAAAAGAGTGGGAGAGTATAAGAGACAATGAGATTTGGAACTTAAAACAAAATGAAAATGACATTTTGCCTGCTCTTGAGTTAAGTTATGATCAACTACCTTCGCATTTGAAACGATGTTTTGCTTGCTTCTCTCTTGCCTCGAAGGACTTTGATGTTTCAAGTTCTTACGTTGCTCTGCTGTGGGAGGCACTTGGGTTTCTTCCCCCACCAAAGGAAAATGAAACAACACATGATGTTGCTAATGAATATTTGCGTGAGCTATGGTCAAGATCGTTTCTCACAGATTTTCTTGACATGGGGAGCACATGCAGATTTAAATTACATGATTTAGTCCGTGAGCTTGCAGTGTATGTAGCCAAAGGTGAGTTTCAAATACTGTATCCTCACAGTACAACTATATCTGAGCATGCCCAGCACTTGTCATTCATTGAAAATGATATGCTTGGCCAAGATCTCGTTCCCATGGGTCTAAGAACTATAATTTTTCCCATGGAAGCTACGAATGGTGCTTTCTTGAATACGTTGGTGTTCAGGTGCAAATACCTCAGAGTTCTGGACTTGAGTTATTCTGAATACGAGAGTTTGCCTAGCTACATTGGAAAGTTGAAACATTTGAGATATCTCAGTCTTTCAGGTAATAAAAAACTTAAGGGACTCCCAGATTCCGTATGCAAACTCCAGAATTTGCAAACGTTGGACCTAAGAGGTTGCATACAGCTGCAAAAACTGCCCAAAGGAATAAGAAAGTTGATCAGCCTTCGTCGTCTGCTTGTAACCACTATGCAACCAGACTTTCCAGACAAAGAAATTTCAAAATTGGCTTCTATAGAAACATTAGAACTCTATTCTTGTGATAATCTGGAGTCATTGTTCCAAGCTATACAACCCAGAAGTCTTAAGTTTTTGCATCTTTCTGGTTGTGGGGGTTTAAGGTCTCTGTCCTTTCATGTCATTACAAATTTAGAGAGTCTGGTTATCTTCAAATGCAGTAAGATGGAATTGTCAATGGGCCTTAGCAACCTTAATTCCATTCCTGATTCAAGGCTGAAATTACTTGTTCTACAAAGTTTGCCACAGTTGGTCACTTTGCCTGAGTGGTTGCAAGGATCTGTGAACACACTGCATTCCTTGTTAGTTGTTGACTGCAACAATCTTGAGGAGCTTCCTGAGTGGCTGTCAACTTTGACCTGTCTCAAACTACTTATAATTGAACATTGTCCAAGGTTGATCTCACTCCCTGAGACCACGCATCTCCTCCGAAACCTTGAACATTTGGAAATCAATGATTGTCCTGAATTATGCAGAAGATGCCAGCCAGGAGTTGGACTGGATTGGCACAAAATATCCCACATCAAGCAAGTTATAATTGGTGAACCAGAAGAGTAGAAGGAACTCTTGGATTACACAGTCAAAAAGCTTCAGGTATTAACTTTCGGTTTTGACAACTTTCTTTTTCTATTTTGCCATCTGCACGAGTATTAGAAGCGAATCTGTTGCAATAAAAACCAAGGGAACACAATTCATGGAAAAGAGATTCTGTAAAATATTGAAAAGAAGAAAGATGCTGCAGTAAATGATAAGCAAAGAAAACTTCAATGATTAAAATTGAGATTAGATATCACTGCATGATTCATGTTCAGTCTAACACAGATGATGTTAGTGATTTTATATGTATGTTTGTCTGAGATATCATAGGGTATTGTTAACTGTTAACAGATTTTTTCACCAACTCAAAACTCGTGTCATTATATTCATTCTTTGTTATTGGTACTGTTGTTATTGATGTTGAGAAAAGAACATTGGTTTAAATATGAAGATACTAAAAATATCATTTTAGATCCATTTCTTCTGTTCATGCTGCGGTTAGGAGTCAGTTACTACACACATTATCTCTCAGTAAGTTCACTTCTGGGATTCTTTTCAGATTCTAGTTGTGTTTCACTTTTGTTTATTTAACATTCCTCCATATCCAGATGCTATATTAATGGACAAAGGTGTTCTTCTGCCTCCTGAGGATTTAAGAGTTTCAGTTTCAGTTTGGGAAGATTCTTAAAAGTGGTAATAACGGGCCAAGTCAATTGTTATTTTTGTCTCTTCATTTATCACTTATTTATAATGTTCCGAAGGGAATTGGTTCCAACACCCGTACAATTTTCGTCCTTCACTCTAACACTTCCGGAATTTGTTTTCTGGAATGCAAAAGCAATTCCGGAAATTTTTACTTTCCGGTAGTTTATTTCATGGGATAGATAAAGAAATTTCTGAAATGTAGGATTGGTTATGGGCCAAAGTGCATTGGACTGGGCCCATTTAAATGAGGGAATTTACAAAATTGCTCCCAATTGTAAAATCAACTACAAACTACTTTTCTTCCGCAACTTTCATTATTTATTCCAATTAGCTGCCAATTCCAAAATTCAAATTTTAGTATTCTAACTGAAACTCTGTGAGTCAAGATTACATTGCAACAAGAATCAGCTCAATCTAAAGTAAAAATAATAATAATAATAATAATAAATCAAATATAATAAGTTGAGTTCAATGTATGAAAATATAGTTTTTCAGCAGAAAAATACAATATTTAAATATTCAGTACAGCTCCTGTATTCTATGAAAAATACAAATTTATCTTAGAAATCAAAAATAAGAAACAAAGAAACATTTAGAAAAATTCTTTCTAACTTTATGTGGATTTTTCAACTTGTTTTATTTCTAAATTATCTCCTCTTTATAGACGGTTGGATTAACGACGATTTAGAATCAGCTAAAAGCTTTATATATATATATATATATATATATATATATATATATATATATATATATATATATATATATATATATATATATATATATAAATTCATGTTTGTACATGTCATACATAAAATTTCTTTTTATGTTTGTTTCTTATAGGTTAAACTCAAATATTTATCATTTATTTATAAAAATATTTTATTTTTTTATATTTGTTGTCTATATGTCAAACGTAGATCCAGTGACATGGTCAGCAATTTTTGTGTTAGTGTAAACGTGTTTGTTAATAGATTGAACACGTTTTAAATTTATGTGAAAATTTTATTCCATTTATAAATAACTAAAATGTTAGAAAAATATATAGAAGAATAACTACATTTTTCAAATTTAGAAAATATTAAAAAAATTAACCAAAATCTTTAAAACAAAATGTTTACGTTTTAAATTAGTTGTTTTGAAAAACAATTTAAAAATGCAACTTTTTAACATTCGATTTGTATAGAAAAATAAAAGTAAAAAATATTTTGAATCACCTTTGGTATAAATTATATGAAAATTAGGTTGTCTTATCCATAACTCAATACTGGGTCAATAGTTTAATCTAGTTAGATTGAGTTGGATTTCATTTATCATTAGGTTAAATATGATACAATATAAACTAATTCACGAGTAAAGATTTTTTATTGATTTTTTTTGCTGTTTTCTACTAAATATTAAAAATACACTTGTGTTAGTATTTTAAATATTTTTTTAATATATTTTAAAATATCAAAATTAGTAGAAATTAATGTATTATGAAAACACAACAAATAAACAGCACTAAAAAAATCTAGAATCCAAAATCGAAATAAATTGTTGATGCATGATGCATAAATACTTTGGTAGCCAGCAGGTGAAATTTTTGACAGGAATAGACGTTGCGTGTGTAAGGTTTGGAACTTGAGAGAAGCATAGCATATTTAAGATAGATGTGAAATAGAACCTGATGATTGATTTATATCCAAAACCAAAGGTCTCGGATGAGGCAAAGGAAAGAACGGAGAATGTTCTAAGCTTCTGTTTAATGTTACCTTTCTAATTTTAACCTTTTGACTTTTTATTAGATTATGGTTTTTGACAAGTTATTTTTTAATTTTAAAAGAAAGGATTGTTTATTTCACAGGTTATACCACTTTCTTGATCTCTCCACCTCATACCAGACTAATCTAGCAAGAAGCTACTGAATATCTTATTTACATACAGAATATGTACTTCTTATAAATTTGTACAATTTTTTCACTTCTGAACTTTCAAAATAATGTTTTTTAATACAAAAATAAAGTGTTGGTAAAGTTAATATTTTGTAATATATAGTGTATAAACATCAAGTGTAGATCAAATAAGGATGAAGAGTATACGTCTCAATTAGATGTTTCTTGAGATCCTCGTTGCCAAAAATTTTAACATTTGGAAGAAAAAAAAATTTGGAAACATTCGCTTTTATTCATTTAAATTTATATTTCGAATTAATAATTTGGAACTTTATATATATATAATACTTATATTAATTATAAAAAGGTAATTTTTAGTTTGATTATTGTGTTAAATTATGTAAAAATATAGTTGCTTCTTTTATTAGGGTTGTTTATAGGTTGGGTTGGATATAAGTTGAACACACTTATTTCTTAATCCACTGAAAGGATCTCAGGTTGAGTTAAGTTTTTATGCATTTTTTTATGTTAAACCCAATTAATCCAACTTAATTAAAACTTATTTTGAAAAGCATTTCATTGCTAAAAATTGTAATTTTTAAGTATTAACTTAATTAGAAATAAATTAATTTTTGCAAAAGTTAATTTAAAGTTTTAAGTAGGTTATAATAAGTTAAGTACTAATTTTATATATATATATATATATATATATATATATATATATATATATATATAAAAGTTCTCCATAACACAAATATAAAAGTGAATTTAGAATTACTCGTATTAAATTTATCATTCAATTTGTAAAAGAGTGAGTTAGAAATTTGGATTCTCTATTAAATTTTTTGGTGTTATTTTTTTATTGTATTTCCATAATACACTAATTTTCACTAATTTTAATATTTAAAAATATATTAAAAAAATATTTAAAATATTAATACAGTATATTTTTAATGTTTCAGAAAAAAATAATATAAAAAAAATCAGTAGAAGTAGACTCAATAATTTTATCGTTTCAAATTGGATTAATCAAAGTTTTCACTTTTTCAACTATTAAATTAATATCGACATTTGACATCAAAAGAAAAGAACTCCTCATTTTTGTAGGAAAGATTTTGTTGAATTAATGCTGACAAGTGTAGCCATTATTGTCAGAAAGTCATCCGTAACAATGTATCCAACATATTTACGCAACACTGCAAGACATTGATCAAATTCAAGCAATACGAAGAAAAATGTTTTGAACCACATGACACTGTTCCTTTCCCCAAGATTTATGACAAAAGAAAACAATTTTTTTTTTTTATCGGCAAAGAAAACTTTCTTGCGCTTCAACATAAATTCATACTTATAAACTATTATAACAAAACTTTTTTTATTGTTAATATTTCAATTAAAAGTTTCTATATATCTAAGTTATACAAAATTAATTACATTTACAAAAGATTATTTAGATAAAAAAATTACATAATTGAAAAGTATTATATATATATATATATATATATATTGTTAAATTCTAAATATATTTATGTGAATATTTTTTATTTTTATCTTTGTAAATTTAGAAATAATTTTAGGACATATTAGTAATAAGGATAAACAAAGAAAATAAGATAAAAGATAAGAACGTTTATAATTTGAATGATTATAGTTGGCTATAAATGTGTGAGTGTCTCCCATCATTATTTAACCAAAACTTGTAACTGTATTTAAATTTTAGGACAACTTAAAGAAATGCGTTTTAATTTAAAAAAGAAAACATCAAACGAAGCAACGATATATTTAAAATTAGAAACTTTATATAGATGCCAAATTTATTTTAATTTTAAAATGATATACATTGTGGGTATGTAAGGCCCAGTTTTTCGTTGTCTTAATTTTCAAGGACTGTCCCAATCTAATGGGCCCGAGGGTTGGCCCAAAACGAAATCAGACCTAATGTACCCTAACCCTAAACGTTTTGTTCACTTCCGTAAAAACAGATCCCCTTCTCTTAGAGCTGTTGCCGCCTCTGCTAGGGTTCCGAAGCATACTTCAATTCACGTTCCGCTTGACTCCGTTCTTGACTCACATAAGTATTCCCAACCCATACTTCTAAATCTCTGGTCCTATTTTCGTGTGTAGTGTTAGAACTTCAGTAGTAAACGACCTTTGTTCACTTTTTCCAGCTTTGTGATCTCCTCCTAGAGATGTGGTACTCCGTTGTTCGCTGTTGAGGTATTAAAACTAGCTCGTTCCAGGTAAGGGAAGCTAGAACCTCCTTGTCTGATGTGATTTTGACTTGTACCATTGTAGTTTCATTCTTTTGAGTTTGTGTGCTGCCATGAATGCCTGTATTGTCTGGAGTTGTTGTTTGGTATGTGTGTATGTGTTATGCAGGCGCGAGCAGTGGCGAACACTGATAATTTCGCCCAAGCGAGCTGGCCTCGCCTAGGCGAGATGAGTAGAGGCTCGCCCAGGGTTTTCTACGCGAGTTGTCGCCCAGGCGACCAAACCCTCGTTTTGAGCGAGCGAATGTCTCGCTTAGGCGGAGAGGGTCTCGCCTAAGCAAGATTGCACAGGGGCTACTGTCCTCTTTGTCGAGCTCTCGCCTAGGCGGAGGGGAGCTCGCCTGAGCGAGACCCTCCAGCCTGAGCGAAGAGCTGGGCGAGGATGCGTCCCGAGTTGTTTTCCCTCTGTGCTTTGATGTTTAACTTGTGCTTATATGAGTTATTGTATGATGGATTAATGGGAATGAATATGCATGATTGGGAGAGGATTATATGTGGGGAATTGTGAGCTTGGCATGATTTCTATATGAATTGTATATGAGAAGTTGGATACATATATATATATATATATATATATATATATATGTGTGTGTGTGTGTGTGTGTGTGTGTGTGTGTGTGTGTGTGTGTGTGTATGGTCACGAATTTGGCATGAGCAACAATGGACCTTGATGATTGGTAATCCAGTGGCATGGTATTGGTATGAGAGGAAGCATTTTACTCATGGTTGGTAATGACGAGTTGGTATTGATTTAACCTGTGATAAATAAGGGTTGGTTACGAATGTTGGTATGAGGTTCCTATACATGATATCTGTAACTATTACTTGGTTGTTTGTTTATGATTAGTATGGGGTCAGTACGTAAATCCTTGAAGTCTCTAGGTAGGACTCCAGGGTCGTGCTTCAGTGGTCGGGACATAATTCCATGGCCCCTATTAGTGGGTGTCCATGGTGGTGCCCCATCTGTATAACTTGGTAAGGATTCAAGGTAAGGTTGCATCCTGACACTCTAAGGAGCCAGTTAGTCTCACCTAGAGCGGACTAACTCCTGTGGTGAGAGTAGCAGGAAGCCTGAAATTCATTAAGGGCTAACCTTGTGATGAGGGAAATTGATTCATTGTAACACTTATAACACATAGCTTAGGGGTGAGTAGAGGTATCCACCACAAGTGCAAGCATCCGTTGAATCCAACCAGGTTATACGTATCCGGATGAGTCGAGTCATGTCTTAGTGTATTGTCTGGGAAGTCATAACATGCTTGGTTGATATGAGTGCATGAGATTGTGAAAATATATCTGATTGCATGGATGAAATCTTTTGTGCTCTAGCTTACCCTACTTTTATTATTGTGTGTTCTGCTGTGTGGTACTCTCTTTTGCGATGATCATCAACTTGTTGATGTGAACAGATGTGAGGAACACCCGTGGGCAATAGGGAGGTGATGGTTCCGCTGCATAGTCTCCATGGGCTGGACTTTAATTTCTTAATGGGTTTTCTTTAGGGCTATGGCCCATGTATTGCTTTATGCTTTAATACTCTACATTCATTTGTTAGACTTTTCATCTGTTTTTTTTTTGTTGACATCGTAGTGTGTCTAGTTTTATAGGGGTTGTGTTAAGGACCCCAGGACTGCGCTATTGTACTATGTGTGTGTGGCGTTTCTTTTAATTATGATTATTAATTAAATTGGATGTTACCGTATATATATATATATATATATATATATATATATATATATATATATATATATATATATATATATATATATATATATATATATAACTCATTATATTTCGACATTTTAAATATCATATATTTTGACTAATATAAAAAAAATTGTTTCATGGGATATTTATAGTTTTGACTTAATTCTATATTTTACAATTTATTTTAAAAAGATACTATTAAATTTTCAATATCTTAAATTTTATAATTTGAATTTTAAAATTATATATTTTTTAGTTTTAAGGTTTAGTTAAGTTTTAAATTTATAATAAATTTGAAAAAAAATTATTAAATTTTCTATATTTGAGATCTGGTTAAATTTTTATATTTTAATGAATTTTCAAAATTTTAAAATTTTTCGACGTGTTACGATAAATTTAGAATCTTTTAATTAATTTTTATTAAATTTTATGTGCAACTTCTTATTAGATTTTTATATTGTAGTAACTTCTAAAAATTTTAAAAAATTTCAATTGAATCATTCGATTTTTTTTTTTAATAATGTGATATCATAATTTATCACATAATATTATATTACAAGATATCATAATGATTAAATCTCTTTTAAAAATTTGATGTATTTAATAGAAACTATTTTTAAATTTAATTAAAAATATAAAATATAAAATTACAATAATTTATAATTTTATAATTATACATTTTAAAATTTTTAATTAGTTTTTCGGTACAAAAGATAATTTTTCATTATATGAAATAAAGTATTTAAAAATCTTGGGAGGCCACGGCGTCTTGACTCTTGTATCTAGAGATGGCAAATAAACCCGTGTCCGTGGGTATCACCCGAACCCGTCCCCGTTTTGACGGGGAATCCCCGCTTTGACTGGGTATGGGTAATACCCGAAATTTTCAACTGGGGATGGAGATGGGGATGGGGATATATATATACCCGCCCAAATACCCGTCCCCGCTTAAATTACTAAACTATTTATAATTTATTAAATAATCTAAAAAAAAATATAAATAAATAATATATTTACACATAAAATATAATATAATATAATATAATATAATATAATATAGTATAT
>Ga0214545_1006628_pt1 | contig 20028 bp, 8 predicted proteins | sample CNSS4metaG_FD_160064 | JGI IMG/M metagenome (GOLD analysis project Ga0214545, IMG submission 160064) | Root nodule microbial communities from cowpea collected in UCLA plant growth center, Los Angeles, California, USA - CNSS4 | ecosystem: Host-associated > Plants > Roots > Nodule | place: USA...
TATATATATATATATATATATATAATATACCTTTGGTAATATATGTATTTGATACTCAATTATTTGAAGAAATAGTCACACATAATAACTACAACTCAACTTTCAATACGAAATATAAATCTGCTTAACATTTATTAATAAGATTTAATTAAAAATCAATAAATAAAAGGCTGTATGAAATTATAATGAAGTTGTATAAAAAGTCTTGGTAGAGTGCTTTTAATATTCTTCAGCAAATATTTTAAGCATAGTTGGTAGTATATTTTTTATTTTCCTCCCAAACTTTATTATCTTTGGATCCTAAGTTTCATCCTAAAACTAAAGTGAGTTAAGCACATGGCTTTTGCATCTCGAGGCTTGCTAGCCCCAATGCTTCCCTTTCATAACAAACACTTTTACAAGCAACTATTTATAAACGTTCTTGAACTTTGTGTCGATAAAACTTTATTACCACAAATATATATAATAAAGAGAGAAGAAAAAAAAAAAACTGTTGCATGCTAAATTATGTTTGTTTTAGCAATGTGATATATTGAAATAACTTTAGTGAATAATTGAGCTAGATATAGGTGCAATGGTTGAAAACTTATAAAAACAACACCAAGAGTGCATTAACTATCTAATGTTACATCTTTTTATAAAGAAAGTTGTGATTCTAATTTTTTATTTGCATTTGTTAATGAAATGGGTAGCAAAAGAATATTGAATTTGATTTGGGAAAGGAGGGAAAGTGGTCCTCATTTTTTTTATTCTACAAATTGTTTTATGGTGCTATGGATATATAAAACATTTTGGACACTTTTTTAGGTTTCATCCTCTGAAGCAGAAGAGACAAAGAGCAACAAAGTGAAGAAGGGAATGAGATGTTTGTGAAGAAGGAAGGTGAAAGGTCCAAATTTTAAAATTCAACCCTAAAGAGAAACAAAGTGATTCCATCATGATAAAAAAAAAGAATTATTATTAAACATTTTTAAGTGCTTTCGGGATTCGTCAATATCTCCCTCCACTCAAATTCAAAAGGGTTAGGTTTTTATTTCTCTTCAAGTGCACCCCAAGACAATAGAAATGCTTTGAATAAACTTTTTTTTTTTGGGTGAGTACTAGAAAATTATCGAGAAGAATAAAAAAATTGTAAGTTTAAATTAATTTATACATAAATTAAAAATAAATATTATTTCAAGAAATCAAGTCGGAGATGTAAACCAATTTTAACTTCCAAAAAAATGATTTAATTTTATTAGGCGAAAGTGCACGTGTTAATTAACACTTTTTGCTATCATACATGGAGGTTATTCTATATCTTATACAAAGAATTCAAGGTTATGCTTTAGTTGATATTTTGAGGAGTGGGAAAGGAAGTAGTATGAATTTTGTTTTAAAATTTTAAATAAATATATTTATTTTAAATTGTTATAAAATTATTTAAAAATTTTATATTTGAATTTATAAAGTTGTTATTTTAAAACTAATTACAACATATGTATAGAGATTATTGATATATAAATATTTGAAAAAAAAATTAAATAAAGTTCAATGTAAAATATAAATTTAAATAACTTAATATTCTTAAAAATATCAATTTCAATAAAAATATCATTGTAACATACATGTAGAAATTAAACTTTGTCTCGATTTGAATTAGAGGAATTGCTCTAGCTAAAAAAATTAGAATTAAATTAATTCAAAATAATAAATACAAAGACTAAATTGAGTTTTTTAATATGATACTTGTCTAAATAGTGACATGTGACATTGTTAGGTCACACTACCTTTGTCATGTGACAGTACCATACTTATTTGATATGTGACAATTTAAAAATTTTAAAAAATATATATAAAAAATAAAATAAAAAAGAACACAAATTGACATGTGACACATTAATTAACATAATTAGTAGTGTATTAATAAAAGGAATCAAATTGTAATATATTTTAATAAGTAGGAATCAAATTGAGACTAAAAAAATTTATGATTTAATTAAAATTTTAAAATAAAAACAAAAATCATTTGAGGATTTAAACTGTTTTATTATGTATTTTTATTTCCGTGTTTTCATTTTATTCCTTATGTCTAGTATCTCGATTTTTTTTCCATGTTATTTTTATTTTCATCACATTTAATTCTTTAATAAATATTTAAATAGCAAATATGTAAGAACATAAAACAAATAAAACAAGAAGTATTTTGAAAGTATATATTTTTTTTTTATAGTAAATATAGTCTGTTTATATTTTTGTGAAATGTAATTTTTATTATAAATTTGGTGTGGTTCCTCCGCACTCTATACTTTATATTTTTTTATTTTATTTTTAATAATTTTTTATATAATAACAAATTATGAATGAATTATAGAGTGTGAATACATGTGATATCAAAATTAATAATTATACATAACCTGACTTTATTTGGAAGTGTTTTGAAAGTAAACGAACATGAAAATGGAAAGGTGATGATGGCTCATTTGGTAACAATGGAATGGAGTTGTTTTTTTTCAATATATAAAATATTAAAATAATGAAGTGGCATTTGTAATCCATTTCATTCTTCTTCTGCAATATCATTCGATTCTATATTACCAATTGACACAAAGTTCAAGGTATTTGGAAAGTGGAGTATTAATATGATTTAACTTTCAATTATCGATCTCAAGGAATTTGGATTTTATGTTGATTTTTTATTTTTGTTGTATTGTTTTTTTATTTATAATACGCTAATTATCATTAATTTTGATGTTTTAAAATATATTTAAAATACTAACACAATATTTTGAATGTTCAACAGAAGACAACATAAAAAAAATCAGTAGAAAATCTGAACTCGATCTCAAACTATCAAATATAAATTCTCCATTTATAGCTTAGATACTATTCTTTCAAAAATTAAATTATTCTATACTTTCGCAAAAACATCTTTTAAGTTCTCTTTTAGACCTTATGTAGTGTAAATCAATGAAATTAAATTACAATAACACTTTTCAGGAAAGAGTGTGTGTCTACCTACGTCAACGTCTTTATTTTGAACGTAGTAGAATAATGAAGATGGTTGATTTATTATTTTAGAATGTTAATCCGGGCATACCTTTCAACCCATCAATAAAATGATAGGTCGAATTAAAGTATTTAATTCGTTAGCTTGTTTCGATCCAATTTACTTAATTCGTCAAATTTGTGGGTGGGTTAATCTCTCTTTGACCTACTAGTTCGTTTTTTTTATATTAAAAATAATTTTAAAAAATAATTTTTTATATTATATTTATTTATAAAATAAATATACAATACTGTTATAATCTAAATTATTAACACCAATAAATTAAATTTTAATTATTAGTTATAATAAATTAATTTAATTCTTAAAAAAAAAAGGAAAGATTACACAACTAGAAATACAACATAAAGTCCCTGATAATATTTATTATTACCACGTTAGTTATTGAAAGTAACAACTCTTGAAAGAAAAACAGCTAAATATATTAAATGTTAAGCACGTAAAATCAGAAGTCAAACAATTGTGACTTGTAAATTATCTTAACGGATGTTTAGAAGTAACGTGATAAATGTCTAAGTTTAAGAATTTACTTGACATTATAAAAATTTGTTTCGAAATTTTTAATTTTACAGATTAAAGTGACAAACATTTTAAATTTTTAAAGACTAATATTGTTTTACTTGATTTGAAAGTGATAATGAAATAATAAACGGGAGAAAAATAAATAAAATAGGACAAAACTTGTGAAAAAAACAATTATTATAAACAAACCAAGAGACAACTTTTTCTATCCCCACAAGATTACCATCACAATTATTACTATTACCAGTGGTATCATTCTTGTCATTTCGATACTACAACGGATATAACAAAGAATTCAACTTTGCATTGCTATATTTAACACTTACATGTAATAAACTTCGCACTGTCAATCACTAAACCAAAAATCGTGTCGTGACTCGAGTTGAACAAAATGATATATTATGCAGTAATCTTAGCAATCAAATGCACCCACTCTTTGAACCATTTGGTGATCTTTGCTTACTCACTTTCTATTATTAATCACAAAGTGATACGTTTCTAACATTGCTGCATAATATGAAGATCTCATGTGGAAGAAGCAGAGAGAGGATTTACCCAGTTGATGGGCACAATGTTCAATCTATTAATAATTGATTTACACAGGAAAACCCCCCTGAAAGCTTCATGATTTGGGTGGACAAGAATTGGGAAGACATATGAACAGAATTGATGTTTTACTTCAAAGATGGAAATGATATCTAAGTGCCAAACCCGGTTTGCCTAAAACTAAATCCTATTTTACATCTCATAAACTGTAAAGAGAGCTCCAGAGGTAAAAATGGCTGGAAGGCAAACCCCAAGAAATACTCTACTCTTCACAGAAAATGAATCAAGCCCTTGATGCAGTATGCAGAACTTTGTCTATGTTCATAATCTCTCAGACTTAATTGATGGAAGTGGGAAGGGTGTTGGAAGAGGAACATGGTAATGTGTTTTGCTGATGAGAAGGCCAAGAAATTCGTTCTGGACAGCATGGAGCAGGATGAGCAATAAATGTTGGAATCTCGTCTCCAGGCATAAGAACTGAAACCCCACTTGCATATACACTCATCTGCAACAGTTACAGAAAACCATGATGAAATTCATGTGTAATTAATCAAATTATGGGATTCAGTATGTCCAAGATGATTTAAAGAGTTGTATATTGCCACAACATAAGTTAATAAACCAAGCTTCACAAACCATTGCACATTTGTTGCTCCATTTATGTCTAAAAATGTGTTTGGATACACAACTAAATTGAGTACAAATACAACAAGTCTTTTTACATGATAGCTTATGTCACAAACTTGTAAGAATCACTAGTTACTTTTATAGTTAAACTCTTTCAAAAACCACTAAAAGCATTAGTTTTGGCATCATAAATGAATAAAATGTATTATCAATAAACATGTGAATTCTTTCAGGCTATGCTACGCTATTTAGAGTATGAAATAGTCTAGCTGGTGTTCAGACACATTATGTATGTAGATATAGAAATGCAATAGCTGCAGTACTATTTTCTAGTTAGATTTCTCACCACAAAAAGAAAATTCACCAAGAGGGCCTAGTCCAGAAAAACAGAAGACAGTAGCATATCAGAAAGTAGAAAACAATTGATTAGTACTTGACATTATCATCCATTTTAAACTGAAGATTTAACCAGGTTAGTTGATTGTGACAGCTTTACGATGGAAAGAAAAGAATGCTTCAGTTAGACACACAGTGTCAGACACAGCCAGGAAGGTATGGGTCTAAAATGCAAGCACACAGGGAAAGTGAATTGGTCAGTATCATGCACAACGTTTTATAGAAAAAGTGGCTAAAACAATCGTAGGTAAAACACCATAAAGGCACCTATGTTGACTATTGTTGAACTGAGTTTTACTGTGAAGTTGTTTGCATCCGATGCTAAACTTATAAACCAAGATCTAGCGAGTGAAACACATCCCATCACTCAGCAAAGTGATTAAATTTTACTGTATAAGATTCACTGGGTACAAAGAATCTTTTCCTAGACACCTAGTGGCCCTCACTTCTGTGTAAGATTAAATGAAATAAAGTGACAAAAACAAAAGCATTTATATCATAAATTTGACAATAATGCAATGAAATAAACATGATACACAGAAAACAAAGCATAGAAATTGCCTTCATTTTAAAAGTCAATGTTCTGCACTATGTATAACATGTTGATACCTTTCAATAGTTAGCTATTATTAAAGGACACTAGTTAAAGAATCAATATACAATACTTTTTTTTTAATTAAAAATCACAGTAAGATCATATTACAAAATACTTTTTATTCTTTGGTCATTAACAGGGTATATGAGTGTCTTTGATAGATTAACAGTTCAAGAATCACATGCTATATTGCTACCTTTCTGTGTGATTAGTCTCCAATCCAATTCCCTTCTGGGCATGGTTTGTTACAGAAATGTGAAGTTCACTTTTATGTAAAGAAAATTCCAAAACCGTCTCTGACCACTATCATTACCATAAACAATAAAAAGAATCCCTGTCAGAAGGCAAAGTGCGGGGAGCATTTTCACCAAAGTCCATATTCTGTTATCTATATTCCATTAACACAATACTGAGATCCTCTAAGCTGATGAAAATGCCAAAAAAGTAAGCTATTAAATTCTGGATTAGTTCCTTTCAAAATAAAAATTTGAATTGTTTGATGAGAGAGCTTTTGTGTCTAAAATCTCATTGGCCAATACCAGAGAATCATTTAATAGTTTTTGATAAAGGTGAAAGAAACAAATCCATCGGAGACAGCGTCTCAATCAAGTTGTGCCCTACTACCGAACTGAGATTGGATAAGTAGGTGGGTCCAGCGTGTTCCACCGAAGGAATGGCACAAGGCAGACAACACAATTGTTACATGGTACTGGTTCATCATAGGATGCTACACTAGACTACATTAAAAACTAAATATTAAAGTGGTATAAGCCAAGAAGATATATATGTAGAATAAAATACAATATACCATGTGGTTACTTTATTTCTCTATTAGCATACAAGACTAGCATTTAAACGTTGACCAAGTGTCTGAGACCACAGACACCGGCCACACACGGTTTCATCAAAGATTTTGGAGATGCTGGAGATGATGAACAGCAAGGACAATGTGGGTCTCAAATTTAATCACAAAGATCTACAAAGACTCGTGGCAAGGGACCAAGTGTTGAGTAGAATGCTTCCACGCAGGACCATCTTCACATAAAAACTTACAAGACAATACAGTTCGCTCACGAATCATAACGAAGATAATTGACAGAACGTGCAAATGCAGAATGAAATCAAACCAAAAAAAAAATGGTAGGGTTAGCTAAAAGCTATTGAGTTCACTTTTTAATGAAGATAAAAAAAAAGGAATTCGTGAAAGCTAAATTCATATTTGACAGTTGAGGATTAATATTAACCACCCCAGCAGAAATGGTAGAGCATGTTTTTACCACAGAAAAGGCACAAACATAAAACATTTGAAGAAGGGAACAGAAGAGTAGAGCCACTAGGAAAGCCTCTAATGGAAGACCAAGATAGTTAGAGATCTAAACTGGTATATGTAAGTGGGAGAACTTCTGAAATTGAGTTAGACTCAGGTCCAAGAATGAACAAGAAAACATAGAAGATGGTGGTGATTAAGATAACAGGCACAATCACAAAACGTGTTGTAACAATCAAACAGCCCAGAAGAATTTTATTGAAAAGAAAAATAGCAAGAAGACTTTAAAATCTAAAAAAACAAAAAAACCAAGATCCAGCACTCTTTGAGCAATTAGGTGGGAAAATCATGCGAATTAACAATTACATAAAAAAAAACGCGAAAATGGGAAAACCCACCAAAGAAGAAACAACTTTTGGCACGAAAAGGTGGAGGCTTTATCATCGGGACGAGTGCATTATACTTTTTTTTTATTGATTTTACTTACTTTTGGTGAAGGGTGAGCGAGCTTGGCGGAGAAGCCGATCTGGGCTTCGACGTCGCGGGGGCCGGGGCGGGCGGCGGGAGAGAGGGGCGGCGAGGTGGGGCGGAGGAACCTCTCGAAAATGGCCATGACTAGGAACATGGAGATGAGAATGGCGGTGGCGACGAAGCCGAAGGAGACGGCGTTGACGGAGCTGTCAAAGTTGGTCCAATGCTCGTCTCTGTGGACGTTGAGTGGAGCCTCAATTGGTGGCCACCCGTTCGCATTGGCGTGGTCCCCCACCACCATTTTTGGTGCCGATGAAGATTCTCTTCTCTTCTGCTCCTATGCTGTTTTAACCATTTTTTTTTTGTTGGCCGAGAAAGAGAGAGTGAAGTAACAATGGGAGAGTTCAGTGAAGTTTGGCAATGGAGAGAGCTTCACTGAGTTAAGCAATGCAGAGAGAGTGAGGGAGAGAGAAAGGGAAGAAGTGAAGTGAACATTGGAATTTGGATGAAGCTCTCTCTCTCCTTTTCTTTATATTTCACACACATACGATAAAAACAGAACCAGGAACCTCTTTACCATGATTATTCATTTTTTTTATTTTATTTTATCCTAATGAAGCTGTTTAGTATTAATGATGTCTTCCCTCTCACAACCTTCTCATTCTTTCGTCTTTCGGTCTCAAGCTGTTTATACGGATTAAATAAATAGTAAATAAATAATAATATTATTAGAAGTGTAAATAAAAATTAATTAACACCAAATTAAAGACAGAAGCTCTAAACTAATATTAAGCACACTGCGTTACGAGCTCAAATATCATTATTGACTTCAATTTTAATAAAAAATAACTATTTAAAAATGTTAAAGCACTGTAATAGGATATATTTTGACTTATTTTTTTCTTAAAAAAAAACTTATCATAAAACTCTTATTTATATGATACTTATTCTAAAACAGAAAATAATAAGAAAGTCTGCCCAGGCTATTTTATCATGCCAGTCTTATTTAAAAGTGTTTTTTTTTTTCTTTATTAGAATTTGATATAATAATAAAATAGCGCAGATGAAAATAAAATCTTCCAATTAGATGGTTTGATTAAATAAGTAACATAAATTTTAGTTCCTTATATTATTCAGATGGCAACAAGTACAAAAGAGTTTTTTTATTCTATTAAAAATAGGTATTAGTGTTATTAAGGCTAACGAATTAAAAAATATTTTTTAATAAATCGCATGACAATGTTTTATAAAATATATATTTTTGGAGTAATTTTTTTTCTTTTAATTTCTTATAGAGACATTAGTTAACATTTGCCGCAATTGGTTAAATTTTATTAACAGTGGACTTAGTTTAGAAAATTTTGGGTAGTTATGAATAAGGCCAGAAGTAATGGACTTACTATAGCCAAATTTGTTATTTTAAACTCGATTTAAAAAATAAATAAATACCACACTGAACTCGTATCTAATTTTCTTCAATATTAGACCCTTTTAATGAGTAAGGAAAAAAAGTCAAATCACTGTAAGTTGAATTTTTAATTGAGTAGTGAATTATTTAGACATACTAAATAAAAAACATTCACTTTATATAATTAAAGTGTGGTAACGTTGCTTGTATTTTTTTTTAAGTATATGTAAGAAAAAAGAAAAAAAATAGGTAAAATAGTCTTTTGGATCTCACTTTTCTAAAACTTTAAATAAGTGTGCAGATTTATTTTAGTCATAATTAGGTTTATATTTTTAAAAAATGTGAAATAATGAGGTCATTTTCGTTAATATAGTACTAGCCGTGTCAAGTATGTGTCACATGTCAATTTTATTTTTTTTTTAAATATTTATGTTACATGTCACATAAGAGTCATGGTCATATGTTAAGTCACTATGATGACAGATGTCAAGTTATTATCTGAATCACAAATTAGTCTCTATATTTATTTTTTTAATTTTATTTTAGTCCCATTTTTTTAAATCTTTCAACTTGATTCTCTCTAAATTAAAACCAAATTTAATTTTTGTATAAATGTTATAATGACATTTTTATTAAATATTTTAACAATATTAAGTTTATTTAAATTTATATTTTACATTAAAATTTATTTATATTTTATTTTAAAATTTTAAATTGTTATAAAATTGTTTTAAAATTTTATATTTGAATTTATAAAATTGTTATTTTTGAACCAACTCTAACATTTGTATAGAAATTATTGATATATAATGTTATGTATATTTGAAATATAAATTTATCAATCTATATACTTAAACTTTGAAAATAAAATTTAAATAAAGTTTAATGGAAAATATAAATTTAAATAAACTTAATATTGTTAAAAACATGTAATAGAAATATCACTTTTAATAAAAAAAATATCATTATAACATTTATATAAAAGTTAAATTTGGTTTCCATTTGAAGAGGATGAAATTAAAAATAAAAATAAAAATTTGGGACTGAAGTGGAATCAAAATAATAAATATAGGAACCAAATTGAGATTCAGTCAATGATTCGACATGTGTTATCATACTGACTTGACTGGTAGCGCGATATTGACGTGACATGTGGCATGAATAATTTAAAAAAATAAATGAGGAGTTGATATGTGACACACACATACTTAACGTTGTTAGTACATCGTGGGATTAAAAATTATTTGGGGACCTATTTAAAATTTTGATAAGACGACAAAAGGAGTATTTTAAGAAAAAAAAATCTTTTTAATTTAAGTAATAAACTCCTTTTTTATTTGGCAAGTAGAAATTGACTTTGTAGACAGAATTTCATGCAAGATTTTAATATGTTTATCGTTAAAATTTTAATATAATAATATAAATGAAAATTTTGAAATTAAATATACTTAATTAATAAATTTGTTAAGATTAACAAAAAAAAATTAAACATTTTTTAATAATATAAAACTACAAAATAAAATATTTAAATTTGATAAAAAGTAAAATAAATAGTTATATATATATATATATATATATATATATATATATATAATATTAATATATATATATATTATAATAACGTAATAACCCTAGTAATATAAAATATACAAACCACTATAAGTATTTAAGAATTTTTTGAAAACAAAAAACTAAAATAACTCCTATACAACATCTTTGGAAAACTAAAGCACACTACTCAGCAACATCAACACTCTCAAGTAGATGAGTATGAGTATCCTTATATGCTTACACCGAAGTGATCATCGCAAATGAGTAAAACAAAGCACATGCAACACAAACATATAAAAGGGTAAAGTAGTGTATAAAAGAAATATTCATATCTAATTATATCATGCAAATACATACAAAATGGTATAAATAATATCTATGTATATATTCACACAAGCAGTGCACATTAAACTCAATTATCTAGATACATGCTCTTGATATAAAATTCACTAGAGGTGTGCTCCTATGATGTGGTTCATAGACTCTGCAAAATTTAACCTCAAGGGGTTATCATCCAACCATACACAAGATTAATCTTTTTAGTGCCTAGGACTCAAACAAGTCAAAAGACTAGAATCTCCTAGGACTCTCACCACATAACTCATTATACTTTATTTGAGTGTGAATAATTATTAAAGTTCAGAATACCCCCTTACTAACATCTCATATGTCAAGGCATACAATAAGATTATCACCATAGGAATCTCTCCTTGAAATCCTTTAAACACTACCATCTTACATGCTCACAACCATATTCTCATATCAAATATTAACCATTTAAAACTATAAACAATATTAATTCATACTAACATAACCATTCACAACCTAAAAAGAACAAACAGAACCAATCAAAGAAGATTGAAGCTCAATGGCGACACTCAGTGTCATTCTCATCGTAATAAGTGATGCTTAACATCACATTAGCACTGCTCAACACCAACAATTCACAAAGGGTGGCACTCAGCAGTACATCTCACCACTCAACACCTTTGAGCCTAAGTGCTCCATACCTACAACAACCAACTGGCGCTCAATGGCACCCTATTGTTGCTTAGCATTGCACCAGATCACAACACATGAAATTTTGTAATTTTGGAGAATTTGAACTTGCTCCACTACTCAAATTGGTACTCCTCTCATAGGGTATTAGTTCAAAACAGTTTTAAAACATTAGAGTTGAAACCAATTTGATAAATGACTCAGAATTCTAATTTCTCTCAGTTACCCCAAAATCAAACAACAACATTTCACAATTTATCAAACAATCCAAAACACAACAATCATACATATGAACCAGATTCACCATATAACTCAATTTTATCATTAAATACAATCATTCACATACACACAAAACATTAATTTATATCAAACTCACGCACACAAATGACAACTAGCTTCCCTTACTTTGATAGATCAACCTCAAAGCTCTAGGACAACAACCACACCTTTCAACTCATAGAATGCTCTATCTACACATAGAAATATCACAAACATGATCATATCATAACATTATGATCATTAATCAATAAAGACTAAAAAAGAAGACTAAAACCCCACATGTAACCAAGAGAGTGTCACATGTAAACCATAACAAAAAAGACTAACAAGAATATGAGCGTGAAAACAACTTACACACTCAAAGAAACTGATTGGACCAAAAAGAAGAGTTCGCCAAGAGGATCACCCTATTGGTCTCCAATCTTCAATCAAATGGACAAGGAGTAATATCTCTTAGAGAGAGTGGGAAGAGAACTCTTAGAAATAAAAGATAAGGTATTTTTAAGTAATGAGATCCCTTTATAAAAATATATTTATACTTAAGTGTTTTATTATTAAAATAATAGAGTTTCATTATTTTAAAGCAGTATCACTCTTGAAATATCATATACAACTTATAGTTTATCAGAAATATCATATAGTTCCAAAATTTATCAATTTACTTACATATACAAGATTCTCCAAACAAACTCCAACTAGAAATATAATGTATAACCAAAAGGAATTGTAGAATGGTATCAACTTCTCTTACCTTAAGTTTCTTACGCTCTAAGAAAGGTAAGTACAAATGGAACAATATATTGAAGCACACTACCCTTGATTAGGTCAATATCCTAATTCTAGAGAAGTACAACATCTCAATATAGAATAAAACCACATAGTTCATTTTTATCCCATATCTATAGACATACATATTCATTGATTAATAGAAAGAAATTGAAGAAGGAAGCAAACATACCTGGAGTACTTGAGAGTTTGAGAGTGGGGTTTTACACTATCCTATGATATACTCCTTTCCACAAGGAAGAATGTACAAGAGATATGGAGGTGGAAAGTGGAAGAGTAAACTTTGTAAAGTAAGAATGTGTTCTTTCTTTTTGAAAAGAAGAAAAGAAAGGCTTAGATTTCTAATGGCACATTCTCATTTTCTACGTTCACCCCTTGCTTGCTAACTACCATTCCACTCTCATCTTTTCTATTATAACTTTAAACTGTTCTAAACCCTCTTAAAGCCGAATCAAGCCCAAATCTTCAGGTCCATTTTCTCTTCACTATTTGTAGCTCACATCTAATCACATACACCATAAAATTAGTTAAAACTTCAATAAATTTTAAATTTATTTTTCACTTATAGATTATTTCACTCACTTATATCAATGGTTTGATACAGAATGATAAAATGTTAAAAAAAAAATTGCCAATGTAAATTTATTACTTTTCATAAAATATAGTATCATTGTTTTTTAAAACTCGTTTTAATAAAACATAAATAAATAAATAATTATAAAATATTCTTGTATTTTAAAATTTTCATTTCTCTGATTCTTTTAAAGTATGTAGTCCCTAATTTTTACGGAAAAATATTTTGTCTTAAAGTTTAGCTAATAATTCAGATTTAAGCTCAAATTACTTTAAATAATTTTCGTTTTTTAAATATGAAACGTGTTTTCGAAATCTCAAATTAAATATATATTAAATTATTGCTTGGAAAATGTATTATAAACATAAGTATTTATTTTTTAACTATAGAACTTTTTCATTTAATACCTTTTAATATATCTTAAAATAAATTGTAAATATTTTAAAAATTTTCTTTCCGTCAATAATTTTTCTTTTTTAGAATAAGATATTTGGATTATTTTATTCAACATGATCTTTAAATAATCTTAACAATGTAAATATTAGACATTCTTCATCATTGTTGTTTGATATTATTGTCGTTTTTTGTTGTCGTTATTTATCATCATCATTGTTTATCGTTATCTTTGTTATTGTTATCATTATTGTTGTCGGTGTGTCCATCACCTTTAGATTTTTTTTCCTTCCTCCTCCTCCATTTCCTTCCCCTTTTCTCTTCCTCTTCGTCTCTCTCTTTTTTCTTCTTCTTACTTATCTCCATTTAATTTATAACACATATATCGTCATATTTATTAGAAATATGATGTTTATTTTATCGATGAATTTACCGATGAATTATTACAAAAATACAATTATTGATTGATTTACCGATGAATTATAAAATAAAAATTTATTGATGAATTTATCAATTAATTTTACTACCATATTATCAAATGCAGGAACTTTGACGAATATTTACTGAAAAAAGTTATCGACGAAGTTTACTAATAAATTTTACCAATGGATCTATTAACGTCATAAAAAAAAATTGGTAATTAAAATCCTAAAATTTGTTAATTAAAAATAGAAATTTTTGAGAAAAAAATTCATTATTAAATGTTATTTGTAAGTAAAATTCATTAATAAAGGTTAGTTGAAGGACGATTTTTTTTTGTCGATGTGATATTTTCTTGTATTGTAGTGGTTTGTAATGTAACTAGTTAGTGAAAGAATTGTGTTAATTACAATAGATAATGAGTTTGAGTGATTTTAAGGCTCCATCCATTTAAGTTGATATTTAAAAAAAAGAACATGTACAAGAGGTAAAATAAGAAAGTGAAAACAAATATAATGTAAAATAATATCATATCAAACCAATATACAAATATCCTTTTCTCAGTTAATATATTTAATTTTATATTAAAAATATTTGAATTCATTTTGATGACTAATAAGGATAAATAAATTTTACCATAATAAAGATAATAACACAAACATATTTCATCTTGAGTTGTATTTACTTATTTGGATATCAATATCATACCTTCAACTACAATATCATCAAATCTTGATTTATTATAAATTTTTTTATTCTTTAAGAAAATACTTAGATTATTCTTATCATATTTATGTCATAAGAAAAATAAATAATAAATATTAAAGTAAGAAATATAATAAAAGAAATGACAACTAAAGATAGAGATAAATAAATAAAAATATTGTGAAAATATAAATAAATAAATAAATAAGATCAATAGATAAATGTAAGAAGAGATAAATAAATAGAATAATATTTTTTTGGAAGAGTGATTTTTATGTAGATAGATTGGCTTTTGACGATTATAAACAGAGAAGACCGACTATACTTGATATCCCAACTTATCACTATAAGTTTAGATTTTTAACATAATATATTTCACCTTCCCATGTTTAGAATTTTTACCATAATATGTTTGGAAGATTCATTTGTTTATTTATGGGTTTGGTTTGGTTTTTCATGTTTATATTTCTTTGTTTTTGTATTTCATTTTAATGAATATGCATGTTATAATAAATGACAAACGTGCTTTGGGGGTGCTAATCAAATGCAGAGTACATATAAAAATACCTACTATGAGTTTTATAGATAAAAAAAAAAAATACTAAAAAAAAAAAAAATAAAAATAATTTTAAAAAAAAAAAAAAAAAATACTAGAAACAATAAACATAAATATAAATAAATAAATAAAAGTAAAATTATAGACAATTATAGATAAATAAATAAGATGATAGAATAGATAGTAAATAGAAAATGGAATGTTTATCTATCTTCACTAGTTCTAATATGAGAAATATTGTATTATAAATTTTAAATATTAAAATGAGTTACTAAAAAAAATAAACAAATACTTATTTTATCCCTTAAAAAGTTATGATGCCCAAACTATTTTTCGAAAGATATGAATAAAATGAGAAAAGAAATAAGTGTTTGACGTGTAAGTATAATTTTGAGAGACTATATGGTGACATTTAAGAATCAAATTAGGCCAAGTAATATTTTGAGAATCAAAATCGGTTGATTTACATTTTTAATTATTCTTAAAAAACTTAACCCTTAAATTTTCTTTCTCTCAATTTGTTTTTGTTCTCATACTTTCAAAATAATTGCTTTAGTTTTTCAAAAACTTATCTTTGCCTACTAAACTCAAACTACATTTCCTACTTATTTTGTATTCAAGGACGAGTATTCTTCATTTGATTTTAAATGTATAATTTTTAGCTTTTAGTTTTATTAAAAAAATCCTAGTTGCATAAGATATTCATTATAATTTTAAAAAATGTTATTTTCTTGTTCCAATTTAAACTCTGTAATTTTATATACAAATTAATACTACATATGATTTTTTAGAATTTGAAATATCTTATTCATTTTACATTTTATATTTATTTAAACTAAAAATACACATAAAACTAACATTTTAATTAGTGTCTATTACACAAGAGATATATTTATTTTGTTACCGTTAAAAATTGTTATATAAGTTAGGGTTACGATAAATATTTTTAATTACAAACATTTATAAAGTGATTACCTTTTACCTTCCAATTTTGTTTTATCATTGATGACAGAGTCTGGAAGGTGTGGGACATACAGTGGCCAGTATATGAAGATTAAGCTATCTATCATCTTCATAATGACGTGTATATCAATGATGGACTTAACTTTTTATTATTTTTCGGTGGAAAGTTTATTTATACAATCATCCATCCATTGAATATTTAAACATTTTTATCATTCATTTTCTTCAAAATTGTTTTAAATAATATGTTTTTATCATTAGATCAATTAATCTTATCTGAAGTGCTTTCAAATATGGAATTACTATTAAAGTTTTATTTTGAAAAGATGTTTTTAAAAATTAAAAAAAATTAAATATATTTAAATTATTTTTTATACCAATTTTTAAACAATGTAAAAGTATTGAGTATACTAAAATATAATAAAATATGATATCTTTTATCCAGTTAAAGTTTTGTTTTCAGTAATGTGCTGTTGTAAAAAGTATTATCGGAAGGTATTAATTTAAACTCTAATATGAAAAAAATAATATCAAGCATTTTAAGTGCATTTTGTTGGTCCACCAGAATAACACGTCTTAAAAAATCTTATATTGTTTAAAAAATCTCATATTGTTTAAGATAATCTAGAAGTGAGTGTTAGTGATTATATAATGAATTCTAAATTCACGGTATTTTTTGTTCCAAGTTAAAGATACTTTAAGGTAGTGTTTGATTTTTCTTATATTCTTGTGGTAAAGTCTTATGAGGTGTAGTTAAATTTTTGCTCTGAAAGGTGTTAGTGTACTTGAAACCAAAGGATTGAGAGTGTTTTCTATGTGTTTGTATGTTATACAAATTCGCACAGAGTGATTATTTTTTGGTGGACGTGATTTTTCTTTGAGATTATTCTCTGATGGTCGTGATTTTTCTCCGATTTCAGGATTTTTATGTTACATTATTGTATTATTGATTATATTTTATTTCTCTGTTAATAGGATGATTATTAGAGGTAAAAACACTAATGTTCTTAAGTAAAGATGCATTTTTTCCAACACATTGTTGAAAATCCCACATCGACTAGAAATAAGACAATTTTATATTATATAAGTGAGGTATAAACCTCATCTTACAAAATCGATTTTATATAATTTAATTAGGCTTAAAGCCCTATTTTTAACACACAATTCAATATTATATTTTTCTTGTTTGTTGAATAAATGTAAAATGTAATAGGAAATAGGAAAAAAAGGGAAACCATATTAACCCTATTAGAATATATAAACTTTTTGTAGATGCCGGAAAAAAGAAAGTTATTAAAGGTTGTGTTTCACTGGAAATGATGAAGCTTTTTACTTTTGATCATGATTTGGACCTTTCCCTTTGTATTAGTGAAAAATAACATTTTTGATGTCTAACTCCTTTGTGTATGATTGAAGTTTTACATGCAAGAGATGGCTCAAGATTTTTCCAATAAAATTTCTTCCTTTGAAAGTTTCAATTATTTAAACTTTGTGTCTAATCGGAATTCGACAAACTTTAATAAAACTTAGTGCCTAATTTCTTAATCATATCCAACAAAAAAATGTCACTTGCATCTTCCTGTAATCTATTAAAATAAAAAAAGGACAGGGAACACCTTATCTGTGAGTTCCCAATTCTCATTTAAAATATTATTTCTTTAGCTAATTATATACTTTAAAATTATTGAAAAAAAAAGGAAGAAATGGACATAATAGAATTTCATCAACACAATTTTTTTTAATTATTATTCTTTGTTATTTTGATTCTTTATCGTTGAACAATAACATATTACTAAAAGAATTATTAAATAACATTTCTTTCACTAATAGATTTATTTTGATCACTTTAATTTTAAAGAAAAATACTTAAATAAAATTGATTAATTATTATTAACGAGTAGTATTAATGTGTATATAATTAAATATTACCAACAAGTATCTATTAAAGATATACACAAAGTTTACCTTACCTGTACGAATTTTTTTACCATATCGTGCATGATTAAATTAAACATTCATATTAGCTAAAATAATTGAGTTGGGAAAATTGTAAACATGGATTCAAGAAAATAAAATGTCATGGATAATTAGTGTGAGTTTGATATTATTGCAAGAGCTATATAATAATATGGGAACAATCACACTATTAGGAATGGTTTTGCGTAATTATTTTGATTCAGTGCAATTATTAAAAGAGTTATCTCATGTCATAATGACAATTCTAAAAGAAGGGTCATTTTCATTGAGATGCAAAGTCTATATTTTGTAATTTAAGATGTATATGTTTAAAAATTATATTATCATTTAAAGTCATCATGCAGCAAAAAATATAATAACATTATCAACTTCTTGATACTTATTTTGAATTTTAAAATAATCTTCTTCATTCAAAGTGATTTTTTTTAATACTTTATAAACATATATTTTATATTATTTTTAATTATTATTATTATGGTTAAATATATTGTTGGTTCCTTAACTTTTAGTGAAATTTTAGAATTAGTTTATTTTGAAACTTTGGATCAATTCTTCATATTTCAAAATACGTGAATTTAATCCTTTTAATCAACTATTATTAAATTTATTTGACATTTCAAACGCGTTTCATAATAGTATTTGACTTAACGTTAAAACAAAAATATGTCAAATGATATAAACAACTCAAATACAATCATAAAATATGTACGAAACATTAAGTAAACCTAACAAAATTTGATTTAGTGAACTAAATTCACATATTTCAAAAGACGATGGATTAAATTGGTCCAAAGTTTCTAAATTGACTAATTATAAAATTCACTGAAATTTAAGAAATAAAAAACATATTTAACCCTTATTATTACTATATATATATATATATATATATATATATATATATATATATATATATATATATATATATATATATATCAAGATTATTATGTTTTATTTATTTTTTATTACAAAAATTATGCGCTATTCAAATTTATTCTTTTACGAACTCACGTGTAAGTCTGACTTTATTCACGAATCATTCATATACTAACTTGATTCATCAGATATAAAATTAGCATAGCCAAATATAACAATATAAACAAACTATAAAACCATAATATTTTATTATTACAAGAAACTACTGATATTAGATTTATTAAATGACAGAATTTTAATGTTTTTCAGGAATAAGATTTGATGGTATATAACAATTATTTTGAGTGTTATATAGAGTTAACATTATCCAAAACAAAAATTAAAATTAACGTTGTCATAATATATATATATATATATATATATATATATATATATATATATATATATATATATATATATATCACTCAAAAATATATCTCATTAATAATCAATTTTCGTGACAAAATATTATTAGTAATAATATTAATTTATAAAATAAAAAATTATTGGTTATTAAAATAATCATTATTATAAATAAAATATTATAGTTGATCGCTAAATTGGTTACTAATTAATAAGAAACTAATTTATAAAGTAATTTTTTGGTAGAAAAAATTTTGGTAACTAATATTTAGTGACCAATCTTTTTTTTTTTTTGTTGCGGTTAAAATTTTTGTAGCTAAATTTTAGAAACCAATTATAATATTTTATTTATAATAGTGACGATTCTAGTAACCAATAATTTTTTATTTTGTAAATTGATATCTAAATTGGTCATTATAGTTGACTAACAACTTTTGGTCATCAAAATTGGTTGTTAAGGAAAGTTCTCTTATATAACTTATCTTCTTCTTTTTTTTTCGTGTTTAAGGTAATTTTAACTAATTAAAGAAATTTATGTAAAAAATTTATCCAAAAATTAACGTAAACACAGACGTTACGGTACCTGTGTATACATATTATATATATATATATATATATATATATATATATATATATATATATATATATATATATATATATATATATATATAT
>Ga0214545_1006632_pt1 | contig 20022 bp, 13 predicted proteins | sample CNSS4metaG_FD_160064 | JGI IMG/M metagenome (GOLD analysis project Ga0214545, IMG submission 160064) | Root nodule microbial communities from cowpea collected in UCLA plant growth center, Los Angeles, California, USA - CNSS4 | ecosystem: Host-associated > Plants > Roots > Nodule | place: USA...
AGGCGAGGAGTCTGTAGGGCAGGACTATGAGCGGGATAGGCTCATAGGGTTGGACCACGAATGAGTTAGTTTCGTGGGAGCACAGGGAAGTCCCAAGATCTAGTTCATGCATATGACTCGTGAAGGACTATGAGGTCATGGTTTGGGTAATTTGGAAATTATGAAGTTAATTATATTTGGGTTGGGAAATATACTCGTAAGCATGTTTATTTCACATACATCTGTTTATATTTTGTTGTGCATAGCTCACCCTATCTGTGTGTGTGGCGATGATCGGATATCTTGTTATCCGGGAGCAAATGATGTGACAGGTGGGCCAGGAGATGCATAGACTCGGAGCGAGGGCTAGCAGGGGATATTTTGTATATATATAGTATATGTTGATGATTTTGTTTTGAGAACCTCATGTAAATTTGGCGGGAGCCATTGCTTTTAATTCCATTTCATGAAATTTTGTATTCTTGGTTTACGACTTTATATCTATTAAAGTTTTAAATTTCCCGTGTTTTTGGGAAATAGTTTATATTAAATGTGGACTTTATTGTAATTCTATTTTTAATTTATTTATTATCAAGTAATATTCCTTAGGAATGTTACATGGGTCACTTGGAGTTGGCTATTGAGATGCTTCAGTAGGACTTGGTTTCTAGGATGCTTTAGTTGCACGTGGCTGTTGGGATTCCCTTGATTAAGCCATATGAATTTCAGTTGCTTGCGGACAAACCCTTTGATTGTGCCCTATTTGCTTACAGATATGACATGTCTTACGTAAACCACCTTTTCTCAATCCTGTTTCATTTCTTCTGATCTCCCATTGCTCTAATCTTCTTTTTTTCTTTGGCCTACCTAGTAATATTCTCTTCGAGGGGGTAACAATGAGGATATGGAGTTGTCTCCCACAAACTCTGACCATTGATAGGATATATTATGAAGGTGTAGATCTCTTCATAGGTAGACTTCCTAAACACAACTAGGATGAAGTTTTCTCCATTGAGGTTTAGAAACTTCATTGCAGACAGAGAATGGCAACAAGAAATACCACTTATACTCCATTTTTTGCATGTGCATGATTGTTCGTCTATATTGAAAACAAACTTCTCCCCTAATTGCGAGACGTGCCTAACTTGAAATAACTTCTCTGTAGACCAGTTGCAACGACACATAAAAACACAATAATCAAACAATATTCGTATTTTCAAACAAAAAAAATGCAGCACTTACCTAGGAATCAAATTGAAGCCTCAAACATATTGTTTACCAAGGTATCAGATTGAGCTTTAATGGTAAATCTTGATCTTGACCAATATTTACGTCAACTGTAACATCCCGACCGAATATTACGGGTTTAAAATATAATATAAAATAAGAAAATAAAATCACATTTATTATAAATCAATTTCCCAAAAACGCGAGAAATTTCAAAGAATTTATTTCATAATAAAGATAACTTTAAGTTCAAACCTTCTCAAAATTCAATAAAATACCAAAACAGTCTCATAATAGATTACATCTTTATTCCAAAACCATAAATGATAAAACTCTATAAAACTGTTCCCATGAGTTTTCCCTGCTCCGCTGCTTAGCCTTACCAGATCCACCTGCAACATCATTTGCTCTCGTGTACCGCGTATACGATCATCGCCAAACACAAGCAGATAGGGTGAGCTAACAAAATAAACATATATATATATATATATATATACATATACATATATATATATATATATATATATATGGCACAAATATACCAATCACACAATCACACCAAAGGAATTTCATCCTTTGATATCACATCACATGGCCACCACCATGTTATTCGTGTTCTACATCTTTTAGTGAGTACCTCAAGGTGTCTTGCTGCCATACCTATCAGCCACAACCGATAGAGCACGTGCAGGAAACCATGCTACATATCATACACTGTAACGTCAGGTGGAGTTCCCATATACGAACATAATTCGTAACGTTCCAACACTACCAAACTCGCCAGTCAACTACTGAGGAGGGCAATCTATCTGGTCCCATCCGTACTGGCCACAACCAGCACACTCACACCGGCAACACTCACCAACCCGAGCTCAACTCAAGGGTTCCTCGTGTTCATCCGCCATCCCGAGCTCAACTCGAGGGATGTCATTCCGAGCTCAAATCGAGGAATGCCACGTGCTTAACCCCTATCCCGAGCTCAACTCAAAGGATACATTCCGAGCTCAACTCAAGGAACACTAGCAAGATGACCTTTAAGATATCTTAGAAGCCTTCTAGATCACTCACATCATAGCAAGCATAACACCAATCTGCTGTAGCAAAATCGCCTGGCGGGGGACACGTACCACCAGGCGCTGCCGCTTCCAGATTGCCTGGCGGGGGACACGTACCGCCAGGCGTTAAGCGCCTTAGTCTTCACTGCCACTACAACTATCGCCTAGCGGGACTTCCTCTACCGCCAAGCGCTACACCAGTACTTGCACATTACTGGTTTTAGTTCAGGTTCAAGCTCACTTCACACAGGTTGCTCTCATTTGCTCTCATTCTAGAGTACCCCTAATGAAAAACATTGCCATCTATAATGTTACAGGCCTTATAGCATCTCACACGTGCATTCATCCCCTAGTCATATAGACCATCCCAAGCATGCTCAAACAAAATATAAGCAGCGACATTCTAACAATTTTAAGCATATGATCTTATGCACCGATGCAATTTAATATTGACACCCATGCCTTCACCAAACCAATTCTTCGCATGTGAATAACCCAAAGGAACATTCAAATTGATAGAGACTTACCACATAACCTAATCATGCTTCGTTAGAAGTTACTTGAACTTATCCAGAGCTTGTTCATGTATTTTACTGACTCCAAAATTAGCAATATTAAGCAATGTATAGATCTAGCTACTGACCTCCAAATCCAATCTCCACCGTTCAAAGTGAAGATCCACATGTTATGGACCACCTGTCAAAGTTTCACCTAAATCGGACGGTTAACGAACCGGAAAATTTAGTTTTATGAAAACTGCGCAAACCAGAAAAATGGTGGCGCCTAACGCCCAGAAGTGAGGATGTGGCGCCTGGCGGGACTGAGCTAGCGCCGTGCGGTTCCTGTTCCGCGAAAAATACGAAAAACAGTATTTTTCGTGAATCAGAGCACCACACATCATTGTTATGGCACTTGGCGGCCAATTGGATGCCGCCAGGCGGTTCCTGTAGTTCCAGGAACCCAGACATCCCACTCGCACCTATGAATCTCAACCACTCTTACTGTCACATCGCCTGACAGTACATAGCTCACCGCCAGGCGGATCATAGCTTTCTGGAATTTCCAAAACTCCTTCTTGCACTGCGCGAACTAAATTCCCAAATTCCCAAGTTGTCTAGAAATGCGTTCCTTCATCAACTACCATATTCCAATTGACTAGCCTTCATTTTATGCCATTGATAATCAAGTTAAATCTTAAATCCACATTGAAACATTGCAATTCGCGCATTATTTACCATTGTCACGAAATTCCCAATTTCCCATCCCTAACCATGTTCATGTGATTTCTTCCCAATTTAATTTTCCCAATACATGTGATCTCGTCAACATATGACATTAAATCATTCACAAATAGTTAGGACTAGATTTTCCTCTAATCATAATCCGTCTAGAACAAGAAAAACATAAAAATCAAGATAAATCCACTTGTGTCGCCTGGCGGCCGGGGGTGTGCCGCCAGGTGGTCCCTCTGCAGGAACCCCAAAACCCGAACAAAATGAAGTGTCTGTCGCCTGGCAGTGATTCATCACCCGCCAGGCGGTTTCTTGAAAAATTGCAGAAACGCAGAATCACACAAAATAACTAGATTAAGGACATCCAATTCAACATATATTGCATATCATTAACAAAACGAATACAAAAATAGCGGAGTACAGCTCCCCTAACCTGGTTTCTTTGCTTAAAACTTGAGTAGCCCTTAGTTCTCCCTTACTTCCAATAGCCTTCCTTAGTTCTCCTCAATTTAGCTTCAACGTCTCACTCAATACACTCACCTTACTCTGATTTTCGTATTCCTTTACCCATCCAACAAAACTAGCCACAAAACCTTTCTCTTTTTCTCTTAATTGGCCAATAATTGGTGTCTTAATGTGGGATTAATGATGCAAAACGAAATTACAATTAAACTAAGGTTAATGTCGTTCAATTTGTTGTCTTATAATGGTTTTCCAGCCCTCCCTTGGCTGCTTGGGTTTCCTTGCCCTTTCACCTTCATGCCAAAGAACATTTTGGCAAAAAAAAATAAAGTTTAATTTGGGTTCACCAAGGTTTAAACCCCTCACCATGCCAAAGCCAAATCAATGTTCCACCATTTAACCAATTCATGTTTCATGATGATTAATATAATTTTATGATTATATTATTACTCAACATTCTCTAGCATATTATTAAAAACAATAATAATTAAATAACACACAATAGGACTTGAACCTAAGTCTTCTCACACATTTAAGTACTCTCAACCACTTGAATTAATATTTTCCCAGGTCATAGCTTTCCGCATTAAATGTCTTAAATGCTCCTACTACCCGCATTTATTAAATAATTATTTCATTAATTATTTAAATTCCTCGGGTCTTACATCAACCATTAATATTTCAATTAGGATAGAATACAACCACTTTGGCTGGAAATAAAATGAGTAAGCATTAAAAATAGTGTAACTTAAATTCAGTTACCTGGGGAATTACAATCAATTGCTTAAATGCATCCTCGTTCACCTATTTTATACACTACAAAATAAATTGGATTTTCTGACGGTCAATATCAGTCGATAACTTTAGAAATCCGTCGGTGACAACATTTTTTCCGCAAAATATTGACAAACAAAAATTTGTCGATAAAAACGTTGTCGGTAATAATTACCAACATATATATCCTTTGGTAATTACCAACGGATATCCGTCGGTAAATAGATATATTTTCGATAGTTACCGTCAGATATATCCTTCGATAATTATCGACAGATATATGCTTCGGTAATTATTAAAAAATGTTAATAATTATCTATTTTTGATTATTTGATTATTTGTTTATTTCAGATTTAGATTTAAATTTTTAATATTTCATTAATTAATTATTTTTTATTGTTGTGAATGGTTTAAATGTTCTTCTTCTTCAATTGCTATTTTCATCCCAAAATCATATAATTTAAAGTTAATCACATAACAAATAACAAGGTAAAAGTAATAGAATATTAAGTTAACCACAATTTAAAAAAAATAACACATAGTAATAATATTCATTCACTAATGCAAAATTATAAAATATTTCACAGCTAATCATTTACATACAACAACTTCTAAATCCTGAAAAATAAAAAAAAAATACAAAACTGTTTAGCTACCACCCAACACCATTCAACCCGCAAGCACAACCACGTCGGAACGACAACTCTTCCGCTATCACCTAACACCATTCATCTCGCAAGCACAACAACACCAGAATGACGACACCCACTTTCATGGAGAACACTAACCACCATCACACAATCCATATGCACCTTGCCACCGTCTACAAAGTCACTGTAGTTCCCCAAACAAAGTCACCGAACACCATTCACCTACACACAAAAAAACAAATTCATCACAAACCATCATAGATCCATGCCTCAACCATCATCATACATTAATTCATCTTCCTCACGCTAAGTTCCGAACAAAAAACGAAGCGGCAGAGTGCCCAAAGAGCGAAAGCACTGGAAACCAAGCAGTGAATAAACCCCTGCACAAAAGTGAAAGCGTCGGTGACAAAAGTGAGATTCAAGAAGACGAAGAAGCAATTATATTGTGGAAGAAGACAGAAAATGGAAATTCACAGTGGCGTCAGATGAACTTCCTATGGCGGCCAACGTTGTCCACGACAACTTTGTTTGAACGAGGAAGGCTTGGTTGCAGGTGTGGAGGTCATGATGAGAGTGAACACATGGCTCCAAGTTTGAGACGCCTCACGAAGAATGAGTTGCTATGCAAGGTGTTTGGCCACATATTTTGGTTTGAGAGGTCGCAAAAATGGTTTAGGGAAACAGTAACTATGATTTTTTATGTGTCGTTAATTTTTCAATTGGGTCGCTATTTGAGTAGGCTCAAATTAGGGTTTTTAATACATTTTTAAATCAATTAGGAATTAATGATTTTATTATACCATTTGAAACTAACTACAATTCAATGAAAATAGGATTTATTACAAACGTAAAACAAAAGATATAAGAATAAAAATACACGTGTAATAAAAATAATAGATATCATTTAATTAATTAATTAAATAACATAAAAATTAGAAAAGTAATATTATACTAATAATTAATGGTAATAAAATCTAATATTATAAAAGAAAGATAATTTAAAATAAATGTTTTCCTAAAAATTAAATTTTTTTATTAAAAATATTTAAATAAACAAATTAATTAACACAAAAATTAAAAAAAACAATAAAATAATCAAATAATCAGTAACTAGCGATAAAAATCTTATACTATAAAAAATATTGAAATAAATATTTATTTATAATTAAAGTTATTTTTATCAATCAAATTTAAACAGTAATTACTTAAAAGGAAATATAAAAATACTAAAATATTAATAAATTATAGTAATAAAAATCTTATATTATAAAAAAATAAAATTTTAAAAAAATGTTTTTCTATAACTAAAATTATTTTAATAAATAAAATTTAAATGAATGAATCGATTAATTAACTCAAAAGTTAAAACAATTATAGAATATTAATAATTAATAGTAATAAAATCTTATATTATAAAAGAAATAAGATTTAAATAAAAAAATTTATAACTAAAATTATATTCGTTTAAAATATTTAAATGAATGAATGAATTAAAAATTAATTAATTAATTAATAATTGAGAGTTATCAAATTCTTATATTATAAAAATATTTAAGTAGATTACGGAAGAGTGATATCCTAATTTTAAATATTTTTTCTTTCTTATTTTTCATTTAGTTATTTTTTAATTTGATTGGATCAATTATAGATAAATATTAATTAATTAACATAAATTTTTTTTTAAATAATATAATATCAATAACTAATATTTTCAAAGAAAAAAATAATATCAATAACTAATAATTAAATTCTATATTTTTTTATAAATAAATATTTCCATACGAAAGAAATTCGAAATAATTTTTTTCTTATAATATAGCAGTTTTGTAAATGATATATTCTTCTTTAAGCTTCCTTTCTTTATTATTAATTTTTTTTAGTTTTTTTTTTAATATGATCACATCAATTACATATAGGTTTTATTTAAATAATACAAAAATCAAAAAATATTAAAATACCAATAATTGAGAATGATAAAAATATTATATTAATGATAAAAATCTTATATTAATTTAAAATAAATGAATGAATTAACATAAAGGTTTAAAAAATAATAATTTCCTAGTAATAAAAGAAAGAAATTTTGAAATAAATATTTTGTTAATTTAAATGCTATATATTATATTCTTTATAAATAAATATTTTTTATGATTAAAATTTGGAATAAATAATTTTTAATAATAATGTATTTTATCGAATGTTATATTTTTTTAAGATCATTTTCTTTATTATTTGTCTTTTAATTATTTTTAATTTGATTGATCAATTACCGACAGATTTATTGATGGATATTAGGGTATAAGATTATCGATAGATTTTTCGAAGATTAATTCGTCGATAATTAAAATTTGTTTTATCTGTTGGTAATTAAAAATTTTAAATTCATCGATAAAATTCGCCAGTAAATGAAATTTACTGACAAAAAATTTTCGTCGGTAAAATTCCATCGGTAATTATAACATTTTTTGTAGTGATATTTCTCATCTCTCTTTCCCATTCTTGTGGGTGTGTGACTGCAACTGCTCTCCACATTAGACGCCTTAGGGTTTTTGCAAGAAATTTCTTTCTAAAATTGGCATACAAATGCCTTACACAGAAACATTGATCAACTCCAGGCAGAAGTTCTTGTATGGCTGGTAGTAGGCCCTGTCAATATAAAAAAAATAAAGCAATACGTTAAAATTGTTGATCATATATAAATGTGTATGATGCACACACTACAGCTCCACCAAGATCCTCAATAAGTAGCTCCAAAAATCAAGTCCAGGAATCCTTGTTCTCAACCTCTACAACAATATATGCAATAGGTAACATTTGGTCATTAGCATCTCGACCAATAGATGTTAACAACTCTCCCCCATATTTTCCTTCCAAGAAAGCGCCATCCAATCCAATTATTAGTCTGCATGAAATGAAACTATCTTTGCATGCTTTCAAACATGCATAAAACCTCTTGAATATTGGTTGTCCTTAATTCTCCTCAACATTAACTTTGACTGTTGATCTTGGATTTCTTACTAGAAGCTCATGTGCGTAATCATATATCATTTTGTATTGTTCCTTAAAGGACCCTTCAACATTTTGTGTTGCAATTGCTTTGGCCCTATAAGCCATACACCTAGAGATATCAACATTCCATTTTCTACTAATTTTTACACGGATTTCAATTCCCTTTACTTTTGGGTTTTCCCTAACTATTTTTTCCAGATTTTTACTCAGCCACTTTAAACTAAGTACACGTAGGTTGAATTCCCTACTACATGTGTGCTTATCTAAAATTTTTCACAACTGCCAAGTTTTAATTACTTTCATATAACCACAATATGCAATCCATGGTCATTTTCCTTTCCCACCTATACATTTTAACCTCACTCGCCTTTTATCATTCTTTACGAAGTTATATTTCTCCCATTTTCCAAAGCTGATGGCTTCTAAAAGTTCCTCCTTTTCAGTGAAATAGGTCCCCACTTCCCATTTATAATCAGCCATTGTCTTGGGCATTATAAAAGTAGCAAAATTCCCATACCCCTCTTCATCATTATCTACTACACCACTCATATATTAATCAGATAGCCATTCATTATCAGACAACCCCCTAACATCATCCTCCACATCAGTATCATACAGTTGGTTGACTTCTGGCCCAATAATAGTAGATTGTCCACGTGAAACAGATTCAACCTTAACTTTTACATTACCAGACCGTTCCTTGTTACCTAGTTCATCATCTATATCACAATCAATACTTACATCTAGTAGGTTGTCAATACTTTCATTCATGCTACCATCAAGTCCAAACTCAATCCAACTGTGAACATCACAATCTTCTTCTATCCCAGTCTGCCCCACACCTTGATATTGAACTCCTTCCTCCCTTAATTGAGTCTTTGCTTCAGCTTGACAATGAACTCCATCCTCCCTTAATTCAGCCTCAGCTTCAACTTCACACTGAACTCCATCCTCCCTTATGTCAACCTCACCTTCAGCTTGACATTGCAAACCATCACTAATATTAGACTGAGTTCCCTCTTCCCTTATTTCAGCATCACTTTAACCTTCACATTCAACACCATCTCCTAAAACAACAACTTCACCTTCACATTCAATACCATCTACTACAACAAGAACACTCTCACACTGTCCTCTTTCTTCCCTTAATTCAACCTCAGCTTCAACTTCACACTGAACACCCTCTCATAAAACACTTGCACCACCCTTCTCCTGTGTGTTAGGTTCATCTGGAAAATATTCCAACATTTCAATCACCTAGGGTTCAGACAATGTGTGTTCCACAAATAAATTAACCTGACCATTTAGTCTTGCGATATTAACTATATGCATCGCACCACTATTATCACACAAAAGCTGCAGTCTGTCATCCAATACAGAAACACCTCCAACAAAGAACCATAATTTATTCTCTCGAACATACATGAGCCCTTTTATCAAACTTAAAACAACATAAAAGCTTCACATGTCTGGGTTGAAGGATAACGTAGTACTTTCCTCATATTCATACCGCAACTTCCCATCACTTAAGAATTTACCTCCATGGTGAAAAGCCACCTCAAATTCCTCGTCCATCACGCAAACACGTATACAGATAGATACATAAACCTATATATTAATCAAATCTTGACAAAAAAATAAAAAACATATATTAAATACAAACGAAACTGAAATAGACACACCAACAACACTTTAAACATGGGAGACCACAACGCAAAAACGTTTACACATGGTGGGCCAACAAAACCATATTTAAACACCTTCAACCCATAATCAATACTATGGTTCCCCCAAAACACACAAGCCCCATAACCAATATTCTGGTTCCCCAAAACACAAACACCATAACATGCACTGAACAACTTATTCAGAAATTGACATGTTATAGAGAGGAACTCACCTTCTCCACCCTTCTATTAAATGAATGCACGATTCAGATTAACGAACACCTCGTTTGCACTTGGATTCCAACAACTTCTCCCCCTTGTCTTCTCTTTGCTTCTCTTTGCAAATAACCCTTAGTCGTTTGCGTTTCCCCCAAATAATATTTTCGCCCGTTCCTTATTCTGCCAATTCCCTAATTAACTTATTCAACAAATATAACATTTAACACATCATTATTTTTTATCAAGCCACGTGAGTAAAAAACAACACATCAGCATGCCTAGTCACTGTTCACTTAACAGTCACTGACGCCATTAATGATGATGGTAGAATTCTTGCTATTTTTCAAAAATAGGAACCCAATTGAGTCAAATAAAAATTAGGCGACCTACTTAAGATTTCACTACAAATATGGGAACATCTGGAATGATTTAACCAAATATTAAAGTTTCTTTATTAGTCCCGTAAAGAATTTTATTTTAATTAAATTGAAATGGTGTCTTGTAGACATAATTTTAGTATTATAAATAAAGTCTTTTGAATCTTGTACGACTTTAATTTATGTTAATTTATTGAGTTTTTTTTCTTTTACATTCATAATGAAGTACCAAAGTGACATATTTTTAATAATTTTTCATTTGTGTAAGTCATGTATGAATGAGACTACTTCATTATATAACTAAAGTCATATGAATGTGGAACGACTTTTGTGTTATTAACTTTGTAGTGAAGTCATCACATGTTGACACGACTTCAATGATATTAGGTTTATAGCAAAGTCGTGCCTGGTTGGCATAAAGTTCAGATGAATGTTCTCAACCAAAGTTGTTTAGGTTTTGCACGATTTTGACATTATAGGAAATATTTTAACCTTATTTTTTTACATGTGCTTAATTGAATTCAATAAAATATAAATATTTGTAGTAATTGTTTGATTAAATTCATTAAATTGATTTAACGAAGAAAGAGATAAATATTAAATATAAGTAATAGAATTTATTTTTTAATTTGATAAATAGTAAAAAATATGTCATTATAAGAGAAATAACATATATTAAAAATGAAGTAAACAAATTCGAATATAGTGAGGTCAATAATGTTACAAGTAATGAAATCTTTTTTGCCAATATGGGTAGTTGCTTTTGTTATGAGTTTCAGTTCTACAATAGGAACATTTTTTTGGCTTATTTGGAATTGGGTGGTTCATTTCATTATGGATACAATTTGAAGTTTGTCTTCTCGATTCCTTACGTATTAAATTTTGTCCCATATAAGTAAACCAATAATCTTCATTTTGAATCGGATCAAGTTGGACCTCATAAACCTTGAAAATATTGTGGAGGTTGTAGACAAAGTCAACAAATATTGTTAGTTGTAAATGACAATATGAACAAACAACAATGACATGAGGACAAAAAAGTTGAATAGCTTGAACTCCCCACAATCACACCATCAATCATTTAACTTAATTGTGAATGACATAGGCTAATGTCCAAGTTTGGGAGTGACTGTAAGATTCAAGAAATTTAAATAATTAAATAAATATTTAATAAATGTGGGTCGTGGGAGCCTTTATGGCATTTAATGTGGTTTGCTATGATGTGGAAAAGTACTAGCTTAAGTAGTTGAAAGTACTTAATTATGTTAAAAGGACTTGAGTTCGAATCATATGTATGCTAATTGTATGCTATTTTAATAAGTGTATTATTTTAATGTTATGTTTGAACTAAGTAGTGATAATGTAATCCTAAAATTATAGGAATTATCATGAAACATGAATTGGTTGAATTTGTTGTGTATTGAATTTGTAATTGAGTGGTTGTGGGTTCAAACCTTACTAAGAACAAATTTAACTTTCTTTTTGCCAAAATTTCCTTTAGCATGGAGATGAAAAGGCAGAAAACCCTAGCTACCAAGGGAGGCAGCTTAGTGGGCTGGGAGGCAACCAATAATGGTCTTTGAATGGTCATTAACACCTAATTCAAAGTCATTTTCGTTTCCCCTATCATTAACAAGCATTAAGGCTTAGTTAAGAGTCTAATTAGAGAGTTTTTGGTGAAGAAAGAGAGGCAAACGTGAAGGGGTAGGGAGAAATGAATTTGATAGTGGAAAAGAGGGTTTGAAGGTGAGTGTTGTGTGGAAATTGATAAGAGCATTAAGTGTATTGGGAGAAGCCAAGGTTGGATTAGTGGTGGCACGAGAAGTTTTGATTCCTCCAAATTGAGCAAGGATTAACATGTTAGGGGAGTTCCTTTATGTGTATGAATTATCTGTGATTATTATTGTGTTGTAATGCTTGAATATGATGCTTTGCATGATCAAAAGCCTGTTGTTTTTGCGTTTCTGGAAAATTTCTAGAAACCGTCTGGCAGCTTCGAATATACCACCAGGCGACACATGAGAGTTAACCCAATTCTGGGTTTTTTTGTGATGAATCGCCTGGTAGCAAGGATGACTCCTTCAGGCGATGCGAATACTGTGCAAAAACGTTATTTTTCGTAATTTTTGTGCAATAGGAACCGCCGTGCGTAGGTTTTATACCGCCAGGCACCAAGCTCTTCATTTCTGGTTTGTGCAATTTTTGTAAAACTGCATTTTCCAATTCGTTAACCGTCCGATTTAGGTGAAATTTTGGAAGGTGATTCACAACATGTTGTTCCTCACTTTGAACGGTGGGGATTTGAATTGGATGTCTGTAGAGAGAGATATACGTCACTCATGATTGATTATTTGAATTCCCTAATAGTATGATTACTAATGGATGATTAAGTGTGCTCAAGTGCTGATATGGCCTTGATTGGTGAATGTATATATATATATATATATATATATAAATATATAGATGTGTGATTGATGAGTATGTTTTTGGTAGTGCTTGCTGAGACATGTTGAATATATGAACCTATATATGTTAGCTCGAATGTATGATGTTATAAGTGTGTGAATAAGGCCACTATTGATGATATCACTATGACCGAGTGTTGCATGATCATGACGAGTTTTGGGAAAGTATGAGAACATGATAATCATACTTTAAATGTAATGGAATTGCGAGGGCATGCAGAATAAGTATATAGCTTTGATTGTGTCTTATGTGGGGTATGTGAATTGTAAGCATGCAAAGGGTTGGGAAAATGAGAAGGGAAAAATAAAGTTTGTGTTGGAATTGATTTAGGAGGTAAGTATATATGAATTATAAAAGAGAGGAATGTGTGCTTATACTTGAAAGATGCATATGTGTTGTGATGTTGTAATTTGGAATATATGAATGTGTATGTTGATTTTTGGATGTTTGAGAATTGAATGGTTGAATGCTAGAAAATGAATTAGAGTACCTAAAACCATTAGTGTCTCATTACTGGTGTAGCGCCTGGTGGTGTAGAGTGGACCGCCAGTCGATAGTAGGAAACAGGGATGTCTTGTGAGTTGTGGCGCCCGACGGTGATGTGGAAACCGCCAGGCGGTTTGTACTGCCATTTTGCCTAGCGGCGCTTAGGCTGCACTAGGCGATGATGTAGTGGCAGGGTGCGTTGTGATATGTTTTACATGGCTTGTTGTGGTGGTCCTGGTCTGGGATATGCTTGATGTTATCATGAGCGAGTAGGTTCATGACTAGTGATGAACACATGATGATATGAGTGGGGAGGTTCATATCCTGATACTTTCGTGTAGGGATACGAGCGGGGAGGTTCGTATGTTCCGTGCTCACACTTGAGAGATGATGCGAGCGGGGAGGTTCGTAGCTAGTGGATCACGTGTGTTGGACTACGAGCGGGGAGGTCCGTAGAGTTGGACTACGAGCGAGGAGGTTCGTAGAGTTGGACCACGAGCGGGCAGGTTCATGGAAGTATTGGAATCCCTAAGACCAGCTTAAGTATGTACCTTGTGTAGCGTAGTGTGCTTTTATTGTTTTCGTTATCATGTTGTGATGTGAGACTTGGATCAGGGGATGTTGTGCCATGAGCGGGTAGGTTCATGGATGGTGGTGAACACGTGATGATATGAGTGGGGAGGTTCATATCCTATTACTCTCGTGTGAGGATACGAGCGAGGTAGGTTCGTATGTTTCGTACTCATACTTGAGAGATGTTGCGTGTGGGGAGGTACGTATATGGTGGATCACGTGTGTTGGACTACGGGCGGGGAGGTCCGTAGAGTTGGACTACGAGCGGGGAGGTTCGTAGAGTTGGACCACGAGCGGACAGGTTCGTGGAAGTATTGGAATCCCTAAGACCAACTTGAGTATGTACCTTGTGTAACGTAATGTGCTTTTATTGTTTTCATTATCATGTTGTGATGTGAGACTTAGACAGGTAAGTCTGTAGAGTAGGACTACAAGCGGGGAGGTTTCTAGAGACAGGACCACGAGCAGGCATGTTCATGTGTATGCATTTTTTGAATATGCATGATAATATATTAGTAGTTGATGATATTGTAATGTTATTAAGTTAATAAACAAAATAAAATTATATTTATCAAAATAAAGTAGAATGTTGAAGAAAATATGAGAAAATAACTATTGATGAATAGAAGAAAAACGAAAAAAAAATAAAGAAATACTTTTATAAAAACTTATAAAAATACTCTTAATTTTTAAAATTTAATAAATAATTATATTATAAAAATTAAAGTTGAAATTATGAAAAATCAACAAAATAAGAATTCCCTTTGTATTTTGTAAATAGTTATATAGATATGCCAAATTTGAATGATACATTTTGTACAATTTAAAAAAAGGGTTAAATATGTTTTTAGTCCCTTAACTTTAAGTGAGTTTTGGAATTAGTCCATTTTGAAACTTTGAACCAATTTAGTCCTTCATCTTTTGAAATATGTGGATTTAGTCCTTTTAATCAAATTTTGTTAAATTTATTTGACATTTCAAGCGCGTTTCATAATAGTATTTGACTTAACATTAAAGCAAAAATGCGTCAAACAGTATAAACAACTCAAATACAATCATAAGATGCTTACGAAACATCAAATAAACCTAACAAAATTTGATTAAAAGGACTAAATCCAAGTATTCCGAAAGATGAAGGACTAAATTAGTCCAAAGTTTCAAAATGGACTAATTCCAAAATTCACTAAAAGTGAAGGGACCAAAAACATATTTAACCCTTAAAAAAATAGTTTTATTCCGTCTCCTTTCTCCCTCCCATCGATTTTTCTCACATTGTTTCTCTTCTCTCAACCTCTCCAGACTCGTCCATTTTTTTTCCAGTTTCCGCCATTTTGTGTTTCTCTTCGTTGTGGCCATGGCTCTGCACCTCTGCGTTACTTTCAATTCAACCACTTCCAGTTTTCCTCAAGGTTTTTTCATTAACTCCCGCACTTCTTCATCGCATTTTTTCTCACAGTTTTAACTTACGTGCAAAATTTTCAGGTAGAAAATGCAAGTACGAAGGCCAATCAGTGGTACGAACTATCTCTCCCTCACAATTCTCGCTTCAATTTCCTAAACCTAACTGCTTTACTTTCAATACGACCATCGATGGATAGTAATTGCAAAACAATTTTGTGCTATCAAAAAAAGTAAAAAAACGGTTAGGGTTTACCTTGGATTATTTTGGGACAAACTTAGCAAAGTTTTTTATTTTCTCATAACTTTTAGAGTTTTACATTGTTAATCTACTTAATAAAGAAATTCATTAATTATTAAATATGAATATACATTAGGGAAGTGAAACTCTAAATTTGATTAGAGAATGTTAGTTTATATACTATAGCCAACTATAGTCAACTACTATCAACTTGTATAATTTGTCAAACATGCTGTATATTTTATTTTCTCAGCTGCCAGTTTATAACAGCTTCTTAGACATATGTGTCAATATGTACCTTTTGTACATAACATTCAATTAGTGAGATCAGTTAATAAAAGTTTTGTGTTCAATTTCAGTTTTCCCCTCCCTTTTCTCTGTTCACGTTCTTTAATATCAATAATTGTGTGCCTCTTGCACTTACGCTTTTGTCCTTTAATTTATTGTTTGTGAAGGGATAAACTCTCAAGTTAGTTCTTCAAACATAATACTCTCTCCTAAATAGTCCTTAAAGGTTCTAACTAATAAAATTATATCAGTGTGCTCCTAATGTATTAGAAATTATGTGTCTCCAATTATTAAAAAAAATCTTAAAATTAATTCCCCAGTGTTAGAACAACGTGTTAACTTAGGGCTTTAATTGATGGATATCCAGGGCTTTATGGACTATTTAAATACTTTAATTAATCAAGGAGTATTTAGGAGAGGAGTGATAATAATTGAGGAAATAAATTGATGGTTTATTAGCTTGTGAAAACAGTGCTAAAAGACTCGTGGAGGGTTTATCTTTTTATCTCTAATGTATATTGCCACAAATGGTGAAAGGTTCAAAGTTAACTCATGCTTCCCATCTACATAGGTTTGTTTTCCCCTAATGTCACTAAAATCCTGCTTGGTGGGCAATCTTCCTCGGGGACATTTCCTTGGGCCTGGGGACTAGTTATGTTTTGGGAACTAGATAAAACCAGTTGTCTTAACAATATTTGATTATCTTCTATTATCTTTTTGTTACGATTCCATTAAACTTGTCACCCCATTTGTGTCTGTCATGTTTTTACGTAACTTTCTTGTATATACACATATCTGTCTCTCATAATAACGTGGGATAATTTTGTTGTTCTCTCTCTCTCTCTCTCTCTCTCTCACTCTCTCTCTTTCTCTTCTCTGTGCTTATTCTTTTATGATGCTACTAGAGCTCTTTTTGAAGAGGTTTGTTGAGCACTCGTTTTTCATCTAGCTTCTCCTCAAAATGAGTGGTGAACTTGATGTCCGCAGCTTTCTATATCACACCCAAATGAAAACCCAACAACTACTCTTGTTTTTCATGTACTCAATTCATCAAATTATCATCCGTGGAGCATATTTATGACGACATCATTAAGTGCTAAGAATAAACTGAAGTTCATCAATTGGGTTGGTCCTCTACCTTTGCCAACTAATGCAATGTACAATGCTTGGAAAGGTATAAGAAAATGGTGATATCATGGATAGTTCACTCTGTTTCTACTGCGATTATTCTGAGCATTCATACGACTGAAGACATTTGGCTTGATCTTAAAACCCTCTATTCACAAGAAGATTTACTTCATATTTTTTATGTACAATTAGAAGCATCTTCGATTAAATAGGGTGATTTGTCGATGACGGACTACTTTACGAAGCTTCATATCATATGGGATGAGTTGGAAAATTTTCATCTAAATCCTGTTTGCACATGCATGTACCTGCAAAGTTGCGAATGTCATTGCACAGAGAAAATTGGAAAATCAAGCCATGCAATTTTTAAGAGGTCTTAATGACCAATATAGTAATGTTCAATCACATGTTCTCTTGATGGATCCCTTACCTCCCATTACTAAAATATTTTCACATGTTGCTCAACAAGAGAGATAGTTGTTTGTAAATGGAGATTTTTTTTGCTACTGTCATTTCAAAATCACGTTCTATTTTCATCAATGATGCCAGCACAAGTTTATCTTGCACCTTCTATGGATGTCTTAGACATACAGAGGCCACATGTTATCGAAAACATGATTTTCTTGGTACAAATTACTCCAAAAAACCAAACAAAACTATGTTCGAGGGAAAACTTGCACTCACAGTGGTAGGAGTGGTCGCACTATAGGTGTCTTCTATCAAACATGGATGTCCTCCTAGACATGGCTATCCAAATCTACTTCTATCACTGCTGCCATAACTATTGATATGAAGGTTTTCTAAACTGAACAAAATATTACCAATGAGGCCCCCCAATTCACTTCTCTCCTCAACAATGTCAAGCTTTATTAACTTTAATCCAACAACCGACTGACATAAACACAACATGGAATGTTGCTCATATCATTTCCACTTCTTCTCCCCATTCCTCACGTGTCAGGTAACAAGATCATCTCATGCACTACTCACAACACACATAACCATGGATCCTTGATTTAGGGGCAACAAATCATGTATCTTTCTCTATTTTTCCATTCTTTTCATCAAATTGATCCTATCATTGTTAAACTACCCACTGGCCAACAACACATTCCGGCGGTGTTGAATTTTCTTCTCTTTTTTAACTCACAAATGTTCTTTACATTCCTTCTTTTACTTTCAATTTAATTTCTATATCTAAGTTTGTTTCTTCTACCCCCTACCAACTCACATTCACTGCTGCTTGTTGTCTTATACAAACTTTTTCTTAATAGTTTTTCCCTTCACAACATTAACTCTACTATCATACATCGCACGTGTGATGTGATTCCTATTTATTTATGGCATTGTCGTCTTGGGTATGTTTCTAGTGAACAAATGCACATTCTGCAACAATAATAAAAAATTTGTGCGCAATACATGTCACTATGCTAAACAACACGAGTTGCCTTTTCCTCATGCAAGGACATCATTTTTCCCACTATTGTTTTTTCGTAAAAGGTTTTTCTTACTATTGTTGATGATCACACATGCTACACTTGGGCTTAACTGATGCATAATAAAAGTGAAACTCATACTCATATTACTGGTTTTATCAACCATGTGGAAAACTAATTTGATAGACATGTTAAAATCATACGAATGCCAATGGCAAATAATTTCTCATGCATGATTTTTTCATTCAAAAGGGGATTATTCATCAAATATCTTGTGCTGAAACTCTCCAACAAAATGACATTATAGAAAGTAAACATTAGTATTTACTTAATGTCACTTGTACTCTTCTATTTCATTCTAATCTACCACATTGTTTTTGGAATTTTGCTTAATTACATGCAACTTATATCATTAACTGCATTCCTACACCACATTTTCACAACGGCTCTCCTTTTCCGATATTGCAAGCTCATTCACGTGATCTTACTCTACTTAGAGTTTGTGGTTGTCCATGTCATATCGCCATCATCAGTTCTCATTCTATCGAACTTGATCATACTAAAGGCTATCTTACTTATATCTGCATACTCGTACCTTTTCCATTTCCCGAAATGTAACTTTTTACAGAGATCATTTTCCATTTTTTTCTTCCTCTCTCTCAGATTTATTATTGAGCACCATCTTTGTCTTCTTTTAATCTTGATCTTATAATATCCATTGTTGCTACATCTCCTGAGCTCACTACACTACCTTTATTTACCACTTCTCTTAATCGTTTTCTTACTCCTCAATTTGCTAATCCTTCTATTCTTCATCGCTCTACTCATCACAGACTGTCATCTTCACACTACAAGATCACTGTACTCTCATATTGACTTCAACCAATGTTCATCTAGGTATTTGCCATCCCATTCAAGATTATCTTTGTTATGAACATCTTTCACCTTTTTTTATTCACTTCATATCTTCTATTTCTATTGTTCCTTAGCCTACTTCTTATGTTGAGGCTGGAAAAAGTGATTACTGGCTTAAACCTATGTCAACGGAGATAGATGCTCTTTCCAGTATCCTCATCCATGCACCTTGCTGGCATCTTTGGAAAGCTCTTGCTCCTTCCTACCATAGTACCATGTTCCACGCTCTTCGTTCCAAGATGGGATTGCTTAATATACATTCCCATATTGTGTGGGGATCTTAACAGTGTTTTGTTATCTCTGTTATCATTTTGTTAAGATTCCAATATGCTTGTCACTTGTTTATATATATATATATATATATATATATATATATATATATATATATATATATATATATATATATATATATATATATATATATATTTTTTATTAAT
>Ga0214545_1006635_pt1 | contig 20016 bp, 10 predicted proteins | sample CNSS4metaG_FD_160064 | JGI IMG/M metagenome (GOLD analysis project Ga0214545, IMG submission 160064) | Root nodule microbial communities from cowpea collected in UCLA plant growth center, Los Angeles, California, USA - CNSS4 | ecosystem: Host-associated > Plants > Roots > Nodule | place: USA...
ATATATATATATATATATGAGTTACTTGATTAATTGTGAATATTTTAATAATTTAAACAAGAATGGAGATATGGCGGGGACGGGTATTATGGCGGGTATTTGTACATCCCCATACCCATACCCATACCCAGTCAATGCAGGAATTCTCCGTCAAAACGGGGACGGGTTCGGGCAATACCCATGATGACGGGTTTATTTGCCATCTCTAAGGGTAATACATACAGGGAGAAATTCAATAGTTTTTGATTTTATGTTGTATATGTAGTGTTTCTGTTTCAGTTATCTAAAAATATTACACATAAAAAAATAATAACTATGTAGCACAAATGAAAAATGATTAATTATTAAAAGTTAATTCAGTGTTATATTTATAGGATTATCGTAAAACACTTTTGAAAAATAAATAAATTTAATAAAATTTAGTTAAAAAGTTAAATTCACATATTTGTAAAATTTTAGACTAAATTGGATCAAAAATTTTAATTAAAAACTAATATCAATTTAAAAAAACAAATTAACATATTTGACCATATTTTATATAAACATAACATATTTTAAGAGCTTATAACAGAAATGAAAACTTTAAACACACTCCTTAAAAATGAAATACATTTATTTACATGTTAAATTAATATTATGTATAAATTAAAATGATTTTAAAAGAAACTAAAATGAAATAATTTAACTTACCATATAAATAAGCTTGTACGAACTAATTTAGCTTATATTGTTTATTTTTTTATGTTTTCTATAAAAGTTTTGAAAATATTATCCAAATAAACCATCAATGGAGTGAATTTTTCCTACAGTATCATATTCTATTTATTTATTTTATTTCATTTAAATACAGCTAATTTATAGTTTACTTTAGCTCCATTTAATTTTGAACGAAACTTTACTTTTAGTTCTAGATATACCGTACAATATCAAATTATAAATTTCAATTTTTAATTTAGTCAACTAATTTAGGTGAACACATTATTGCTATATGACTTGGTTTGAGTTAATTTCTAAATTCCTAATAATAAAAATATTGTCTATTATGTCATGGCATTTATGTGGGTTACTCACAGACTTAAAATAAAATAAAATAAATTGCATTATCATTTGAAAATTAAGTCCAACTTTTTCATATTAAATATTATAAGCCTTAAAAAAACTCATTTTTAGGTTAGTTGTGAACTTCCTCAATTTGTGTCGCAAAGTTCTAATTTTTTAAAAAATAAAATATAACGTCAAATTATGTTTGTAGTTTATTTATCTTAATTTCATCTCTATTTTAAAAGATTTGATGCAATCAAATCATCTTTGTTAATATTGTACTAAGAGTGTTAGAAAGATATGATTTTTAAATTTTCTTTTAAATGTTTTTAATTTAAAAGTTTTTCATGTGTCAATATCATGTAACAATGATTGCAACAATGTCAGATTATGTATCATTTTCTTATTCTCAATTTTGATAATAATTTTAAAAAATGTATAATACTTTTGAATTTTGAATTTTAATATTTTAATTTTTGCATATTTAATAATCTAAATTTATTTGTATATTAATATTCTAATTTTTAAATTAATAAAATTTATACTCACTGACACAAAATTATTTTAAGATTATTTATGGTATAATATTAATGTATATAGAATAAGTATGCAGGATGACAACGACCCATATTATATTATAATTAATTAGTTTCTTTAGAAAAAATGTGGCACATTCCTAGAAAAAAAAGCCGACTGTTTTGATAAGGTTAATTAATGCCAATTGAATCAATTAATCTATACCATGTTATTAGACAATATTTCACTAATTAAATTTATAAAAATAAAAGATTCAATGTTTACACAAACTAACCGTTTACATAGATTTATAATTTTTATTTTTTGAGATACATTAATATTTCTAAGTTTTTCACATTAAAACATTCATCGACATCATCACAAAATTCATCTAGTGTGACTAAACAGAGAAATTTAATCGAAAAACACAATTTTAAAGCGGGTAACCCCAAAATCATGTTTCAGTATTTCACTCCCTTCGAACGAACTTGGAGACTTCTGGCTTATTTAATGAACATTTATCATCCATTCAAAACATGATTTGTATTCAATAGTTAAATTTGTCAAAATCTTTTATCATACTATGGCGATAAAATGTCACCACGCATGAGGTAGATATGCATACACCCAAAACAAAATTGGATTTCAAAGTAGCCAGAGAAGCATCATTGAAAGAATTAAGAAAAAAACAGTATACTAAAATACGCTACCGGCGGCTCTGACTTGGAAGCAAACAGTCATATGTAACCATGTGTGATATCACAGAGAGCTTGTCGGAAGTTTGCAGTCCAGGGGCTGCCAAATCTACTATATCCTCACGCAAACTGTTCATAATATAATTGATTTACCAATTTTAACAATCATAGAATTCACACCCTTTTCACGTATTTCAAATCATAAATATAAGTCTGATAAACAGAAAGTGACTTGACATAAAGAGTGCCACTAACCTCTCCCACTCTCCAGAAGCTTCTGCGTGCCATTTGACAGAGTGATATAGGCGGTTCAGGCTATAGAGTGCCAATCCAAACATACATTGTGCATCTCTCTCCTGTAGATAACATGTAACGTCAACTTTTCTATCTTTCTTTTATCCATCACGTTCAAATTAACTAAGAATTCCTTTGTTATAAAGTTAAATAGAATTGATTTTGATAAAACTAATTTTAAACCATTAAACATAATTGGAACATATTCCCAAATTTCTGTCATAAATTTCATGTTAGAACGTGTCATGATGGGAGAAATATTATGGTGTTTTGCTAAACGAGCAGAAAATGAAGTTCGTGAACCCCATTCGTATCTCAAACTACTAAAATGAAGACGTTTTCTGTGGAGAAAAAATTGCACAGTGAAGAACATCTTTCATATACTGTATCATGAGTATTCTAGACTTACTCTGCCTAGGTGAATCCCGTCTCCATAATGTGTGTGTGTGAGTGGAGAGAGTTGAAACTTCATTTAGCGAGGGCTAAATAAAATCAAGAGTCGTATGTGTATGTACAAATGACGTGAAACTTCTATTCAGGAAGAACTATAGTCACATGTATGTACAAGAATCAGGAAGCTTCTTACCCGCCCTTGCTCAACATAATGTTGGTACCGCACAATCCTTTTCTTAATCTCAGCAACAAGTAACCTCCTCTGAATGCGAGCCACTCTACCTCTTCCCTCAGCTTTGGTATCCTAATTTATACAAACTTCTTTATCAATGCTAATGAATAAAGAAAACTGAATGACCAAATGCACAGTTAAGTTTTTATAGAGCCCGAAATTGCATATTCTTAAAATTGTAAGGGACCAAAATTGCACAATGTGTAATTAAATTTTTACAGGGACTAAAATTCTAACAGTATCCCAACCATACACTAAAAATGTGTCACTCCAAACAAGATCCACGCTCCAACTCATTCATACAAGTTTTCTTTAGGGTATGCAAGAACTGTAGTATTATATTTGGATTCCTATCAGCATTATCGTCATAATTTTGTGCAAATTAAAAAGGGAAAATACCTGTTTGAACCATGCACGTACTACCATGATTAGTAAAAGAGACAGAAAGAATGCAGGTAAAGCGGTCAAAACGGCGAAGTTGATTTCATTTGCCCGTAGAATCTGGTTCAGCTCTAGCATTGCCCTAACCAAAATATTATATTAAGGAATTAAAACAATGTGAATATTTACTTGAATTTGTAGATTCAAATAAACTCACGTCTCGGTATCCAGCTTGAGCTTCTGAACCTGGAATATTGAAGAATTATGTTAAAACCTTAAACAGATGTAGCATATAACGTACGAATTACAGTACCTGAATAAGTATAGCGCGAACCAACTCTCCATTCAGAAGGTTTTGAATAGGATGCATGAGTTCCTTCTCATACCTGCATTTATACTTGGAAAATTAGATCTTAGCACATGATAAACATCAATGTTACAAGAAATGAAGTTATACCAAGAACTTTACTAATAAGGATTCTAATTTAAATTCAACATTTCTTCCTATTACATGATATGGAGAGGACTACTACATATAAAATTCACTTTCTGTTTGTAATTGTCCATTGGTTCCATCAAAATCCAAGTTTAATTCTGTAAAGTTTAAAATATAGTCAATCAATATAAATTGAAAATATTTTATATGAACATCCAGGATGAACCCTGTAGGAATAATATCATAAAAAATTGCTTACAAGTAAATCTATGTATCTACTTCAAACTCAATTAGAGAAGCAACTTACTACCATTGGACCAGCATAGCTAGAGATATCCCAACTCACCTATCCATGACTATCTCAAGCATTTCCTGGTCTGAAGCATTCGCTGGGATATTCTGACCCTTTGCCTGTTCACTGAATGCCAACAACATCCTGCACGGAAATTTTTTAGAAATAGTTACTAAGAAAGCAATATCCAATCATCCATACAGCTAGCATGCTTTCAGTATCGAGTACATTACTATTGCAAGTCAAATTTAATATCAATGAATATGACGAAATGCAATTCCAGGTAGTCATAAAAAAATTAAATAATTGATAGCCCAAAGGATAGCTATCTCTAATATATCATAACTGTTGAACATGTTTTATCTCGTTGCAAATAAATCCATATTCTTCAGATGGAGATTTAGGTGGTATAAGAGGATTATATTTCTACCTATGGTACAAAAGGATGCTACAGAATATAGTAAAATATCATGGTAGATAACTGGACTACACTGAATCGTGAATATTACACGCATTCTACATTTGTTGCATAACTTTCATTATCTGATATATATATATATATATATATATATATATATATATATTTATTTCTATTCCAATTAAATCTTCTACAAATATAATCAGTTCTAATTCAAGCCACAGAAGAGACTCAACACAACTCATTAAAATTTGCAAGGTCCCAACAGTTTCACAAGCAGTTACCCCACCCATAATCCTACAAACATTCCTTCACAGGCATCATAACACAGGCTGGAAAAATATACATGAATTAAACTGCACTATTCTGAAACTGAATTAAACTTTAAAAGTGGTTCAACAGAACTAAAATTAATTGTATAATGGTTTAAAAGAACTGAAATAAACTGCATCATGTTTTGAGTGAACTGAACCAAATTGAACTACCCTAAATTGCTTTTGAATTGGTAGAACTATTTAAATTGTTTGAATTATTACCAATGAGCATCTTATTTTAGAGTATATTTTGCAATCTCATAAGTCATAGTCCAGTTTAGTCCAAACAATTCTATTTAGGAACAATTCAGTTTTTCAAAAACTAAACTAATATAACCAATTCAGTTTAGTTTTCTTTTAAAAAGTTTAGTATTTTTTTTTTAACAATTCAATTTTGAACAACCCTAATCACACATACCCAACACAGTTCACCAACTTGCATACATGCATATTCTATTATGAATGAATAATACCATGCACACACGTAATTACATATACCAGAAGCAAACCTCCATGATTCACAAGAAGCTTTTCCATACAAGTCTATACTGTCTAATAACAACAACTAATTGAATAGTGGGTTTTTGAAAGGAAGGGTTCTTCTGAATCTCCAAAAGTTTTAAAATTACTTCACATAGATTGGTGTTTACTTGATATTTTATTTACAAAATTAAATTTAAAATAAGCATATTATGATTTCGTTTTATTTGTAAAACTAAAGGTCCTATACAGGTTTAATATTAAAGAAAAAGGAGGGCAACATATTTAAAAACCAAACCTGTGTAATGAGTTAGAAGTTAATTGCACCTCTTCAAGCTCCATAATACCTTGATGTCTCTTCCTGAATGTCTCAAAAAGTTCATCCCTAATGGATAAAATCTGAAAATTAATTGCATCAGCATATATACAAAGATGTGGGACAGTGACAAAGAAGAGGCTCAAATCTCAACAGTAATTTTTATAGGGATCATTTTAAAGATTTTATGTAGTTTCAACTGTGGGTTCAGCCTAATCAAAGTACAATGAGTACTAATGGGATATTAAATAAAAGGGTTAAATATGTTTTTGGTCCTCAAGTTTCAGTGAATTTTGGAATTAGTCCCTCATCAAAACTTTATACCAATTTAGTCCTTCATCTTTCACAATGCCTGAATTTAGTCCTTTTAACCAAATTTTGTTAAGTTTATGTGACGTTTCAAGCGCATTTCATGATAATATTTAAGTTAACATTAAAACAAAAATGTGTCAAACAGTGTAAATAATTTAAATACTATCATAAAATGTGCTTGAAACGTCAGATAAACTTAACAAAATTTGGTTAAAAGGACTAAATTCACGCATTTTGAAAGATGAAAGACTAAATTGGTTAAAAGTTTTGATGAGAGACTAATTCCAAATTTCGCTGAAACTTGAGGGACCAAAAACATATTTAATCCTAAATAAAATAATTCTAGGGCTAGGCTTAACTTAAAAATATGAAACAACACTCTTTCTAGCTTTACAATATTCTAAGGGCTTCCATCTTTTTTATACTGGAATCCAACCTTGCCTGCATAAATACACTTTAGATCAGCTACTAGACAATATTAAACCTTATTTCATGCTTCCATTCTACATCAATTGTAAACCTCAATCAGTTTGGTCAACTTTTCAACAGAAATCAAGATAGGAATGAAGAGGGAAAAGACTCAAGGAAAAGAATTTTGTCCATTGCTCACGGAAAACAGACTTTTAGGAAGGCTACAAAGTTAATTCTAATTAGCAATACATTGAGATTTTAATGGGAAATGAGGTTAAGCAAATTTTATAATGCTTACTACAGCTCCTATCTCATAAGGAAATGTTAAGTTCAAGTCTCCTTTATTGAAGACGAAAAAATAGGAAAGAATAACGAAGCCCTAGTAAATCATCAAGAAGAGATGTACCGGTTGCTCTACATGATTCTTAAAAAAGCCAATTGTTGAGTTCTTAGCTTCCTGAATCCAATTATCAAGATCAGAACTCCCCACCAATCTACTATGCCGTAAGAGCCAAATCGAGCATACTGACAGACCAACTGCACCACATGTATAGTGGATCCAATATTGAGTAATTTTCGTCGGCTTTCTATGTTTGAAGACCTGAAACATATCACAACCATTAAATTGCAATTTAAAATTTTATCAATGTTACACAACAGCCCAATCAACATAAACCTACTGAGACTAGAAATGCATAAGTATTATAAAAAAAGTTTATCAATTGTTCAATTTCAGAACCTCCATGGATGACTAAATCCAACATAAATGGTAAAAAAAATAGAAGCCCTTGTAATTGACTCCAGTCAAGATAATTTTGTCCACTTCTAATAGGCATTGTTGCATTGACAAAGTCCAACGGATTGTTAAAATATAGAAAATAACATAAGAGACACCTAAAATGTTTAAGATATAATAACAAGTACCAATGCAACAGTTGTCTAATGGAAGGGTTTACTCTTCCGTTACCAACCAAAGCAAAGGGGATCACAGTACATTGTAACAAGAGAACGTTAGGTAATCCATTAATTTTAACGGACCCCATGATAGTATGGCTACTGTTTACTTCTCTCATTTTCATATAAAAATGGTTTTCTAAATGAATAGAGTACACATGCCCCATGAATCAACATATCCTTTGGGTGAAACTAATCCCCTTAGCCAATGATCATTACAGCTACCTATTCATTTAATCATGAAGGAACTATTGCCAAATAGCAAACAGAAATGACTCTTTCTAACACATAATAGCAAGCAAAGTGTTAATATCATGATTATGGTTGAAACCTTATTTTCAGGAAGGTTAAAAAATATTGTTGTTTAATATTTCATATTTTCAAGTTACTGTTTAGAACTAAGAATAAGTTGATATTCAGTTTGTGAAAAAAAGTGTATCTATTCAATTATTAGAATTCTGAACAAACAAAAAAAAAAGTCATCTCTGTGGTTAGACTTTGTTTATAGAAGTATATAAATTAAAAAGTATTAACAAATCTATTTTTACACAGAACTTCGTAATTTTTTGTTAGAAAATAAAAAAGAATGCTGAACAGTAAGGCACAGAAGCAGTGCTACGATACTGCTCACCAGAAAATCAAAAGAAAAATGCTAGTGCTAATACAGTGAGCTGCGGGAAGTTGAATAATTAAGATAGAAGATCTTACAAGAAGAGATATGTATGCGTCCAGCTTGTCTAAATTTTGATAAATTGAATTGATAGCATTTCTTATTTCACATTCTGTCCACTGAGATCCTTCCTGATGTATTTTTGGCACCTTCTCAAATAGCAGAGGGATTGAATAGGTCCCGTCAACAGAAGAATCACTCTGAATATGCACATAAGGTAAACTTTTTAGCAATGTTAAGCTGCAAACACGCTCCAGTTTTGCATTAAAAAATCACGGCTCATAGTAATAAGGGTTAAGAGTAACATAAAAACAGAGGGAAAAAGGCCAAAATGCACAACTTTATCTATATATACCTCACGCACTGCATGTAGATGCCCAATTGAAGCTTCTATTGTAGAAAACAAATCACTAATTGTAACTAACAACGATGGCAGCTCTGTCTCTGGATTTGCCACTAAATCCTCTCCAACTTTGTCAACTTCCATATAAACCTGAGCACGAAGTTTCAAATTTGAAGTAATATCAGAGAATTGATAGCATATTGGCCTTTAACAAAGTGAAGTTGATAGAGCAATTCTTCATATTTATAATTTTCTATTTCTATAGGTGAATTCAAAAGTGTTTCATGGGTTGCCAGAGGAACTGAGTCCCAAATCTACATGTAAACAATTTGTTTATATCCTCACTGAACTATCCTGTGAAACCTATCCTCATAATCCCTCCCAAGGCCTATATAAAAGTTCCCCTAAAGACATCAATAACAGTGCCACAGCCAGGAAAAGGTAGGGGAAGTGCCCAAAAACAAAACTAACCCAATTCAGTAAAAAGCAGCAGCTGCTACAAAAACACGAAAGATACAGCATCACCTTCATAATCATTCAGTCATTGCAAACTTTCTCTTCTACAAATATGAAGATTAATAACTCCAATGTGACAGAATCATGCAGCAACATAAAAGTATCCACTATTAAGCGAGCTTGACAACAAGTAAATTATATTCATTCTAGTCATGAAAGACTATTGTAATTCAAACATTAGGAGACAATAAATCAGACAAAGCAAACCTGAGCTAAAAATGTGGCAAGTGAATATCTTAAGCTACTCAAAACAGCTACTCTCTCGTCAATAAAATCAGACGCAGATTGGCACAGACTCCGTGAAGACGAATCCTGAGCAGTGAATCCACGCAACAACTTGATTGTTTCATCAACAAAAGCCCTTGGACCCCTCTCAAAAATCATGAAACGTGCCTTCTCGGAATCTGACCTCTGAAATTTTAAACAAATAAGCAATATAGCTATTTCCAGAATGGACACAGCTTGAGCTAAAGACATGTTTGGATAATTTTTTCATGAATACCTGTAAAAAATAAAACTAAAAAAGAAAAATGAACTGTTTCATTACAAGTTAAAGTTAGTTTATAAGTAAGCTTATTTTCAATCTATACATTAGTTAAAATTGGCATATGTAGTAACTTGTTTAGATTCCTTTTTCTTCTTAATTTTTTTAAGAAATTTTTTACAATACACATTAAAAAGCCAAAATGACAAGATATTTAAAGACAGAACCTTAGCTCTGAACTGCCAGAACTGGAGATTCTTTTGAACGCTATGCAAATTCATCAAAACACGCTCCAATATACCCTCCACAATACCATGCACTCTCGATCTCTTGGTAATGAGCCTGCAAGGGAACACAGCACCAAACATCAAAAACCCTAATAAGCATTCGTTCTATCCACGTAGAAATAGAAAGAGAGCTGAGAATAAAATGAGAATGATATTTAAAGACGAAAGAATATTCATCGATTAATGATTGATTTTGTAGAAGTGAAAAGGAAAATGAGCGTACAGGGGAGAGTCGAACGAAGAGGAGGGTAGCGGAAGAGGAAGACATTCCCGACGCGGGGTTGATCTGAAGGGGATAGCGAAAATGGAGAAAAAGTTTTTGGGGAAGAAGGGATAGAGAGCGTGGATTCGGTTTCGAAGATAATGAGAATAAAATTGTGAAAGAAATGTTGTGTTTTCCGTGGATTCGGTTTCCGATGGTGGAACCGCCATGAGAACCGCTGCTCCAAGCTTCGCGCTGCTCAAAGAAACTTTTCCAACACCTTTTTGACTATGTAGTAGTTTTTTTTTTTTTATTAAATTAAAGTAAACTTGGTTCGATCATGGAGCAGCCAGTCCCCAATCGGTTGTCGAAGTGAGTCAAAGCTCGTTATTAGTTGAACTAGAAATGGTTGAGTTAAAAATGGTTAGCTTGATTTATTTTTGTAATTTATTATATTGTATTATATATATATATATATATTAATAATTGATTAACTTAACATTTTAATAGTAATGAAATAAAAAATGTTTATCTAATTTTTTAAGTATTACCGTCATGAGTTTGCTTACAAGTTAAAAAAAAAAAAACTATTTTTTTTCGTAAGATAGTTGGTTTGAAAAACAAAAAACTCAAATAAGATCTCACTAGTTATATTTTATGTGTCACAAATTTTACTATAAGTTAACAAAATCAATCTTGATTGGTAGCACTAGGTAGACTGACTTTAAGAAAGAAAATAGGTCAAACTAGATAGGCAAATAAGTAGGGCACAAAGAACACATTAGTGAGGAACTGCGTAATATTTTTCATCAAATTTTTAAAAATTTATTTATCAATCTTTTTTTGTCATCAAATGGATATACTTCTTATGTAACACGCATTTACTAACAAGTCACAAAAACAACCCTTACTTTTTGCACAAGCTAGCTGACTAGAAAAAAAAAAGTCAATCAAGATCTCCATCTAAGTGGGACACAATGAACAAATATGTGGAGAGTTGCTTGTTACTTTTCGTACAATTTTTTAAAATTTACTAAACAATCTTTTTTGTTTTCGTTCTAAGTGGATGTACTTCTTAAATACCACAAATTTCATTATAAGTTACAAAAATCAACCCTTATTTCTTGCATAGGTGAATGCCTTGAAGAAAAAAATAGGGCAAACTAGATAGGCAAATAAGTGAGGCACAGATAACAAATGTGTATTACTTTTCGTACAATTTATTAAAATTTATTGACCAATCTTTTTTGTCATCCAATGGATGTACTTTTTATGAAGCACGAATTTGCTTACAAGTCACAAAAAACACCCTTATGTTTTTCACAAGGTGGCTGGTTTGAAAAAAAAAAAAGTCAAATAAAATTTCAATCTAAGTGGGACATAATGAACAAATATGTGGGAAGTTGCTTGTTACTTTTCGTACAATTTCTTAAAATTTACTAATCAATCTTTTTTTTTTCGTCCAATGGGATGTCTTTCTTATGTACCACGAATTTTATTATTAGTTACAAAAATTAACCCTTATTTCTTGCACTAGGTGGCTGACTTGAATAAAGAAAAGGGACAAACTAGATAGACAAACAAGCGGGCACAAAGAACAAATGCGTAATACGTTTCCTACAATTTATTAAAATTTACTGATCAATCATTTTTTGTCATCAAATGGATGTACTTCTTATATACCACGCATTTACTTACAAGTCATAAAAACAACCTTATTTTTTTCACAAGGTCGCTGACTAGAAAAAAAATATCTCAATCTAAGTAGGACACAATGAATAAATATGTGGGAAGTTGTTGTTTACTTTTGGTACAATTTTTTAAAATTTACTAATCAATCTTTTTTTTTTGTCTAAGTGGATATATTTCTTATCTACCACGAATTTCATTACAAGTTACAAAAATTAACCTTTATTTCTTGCACTAGGTGACTAACTTGAAGAAAAAAAAAAGGTCAAACTAGATAGACAAAAGAGTAAGCACAAAGAGCAAATGCGTAATACTTTTCGTACAATTTATTAAGATTTATTGATCAATCTTTTTTTGTCATCTAATGAATGTACTCCTTATAAACCACGAATTTTCTTACAAGTCACAAAAAACAACCCTTATGTTTTTCACAAGGTGGCTGGCTTGAAAAACAAAAGTCAAATAAGATCTAAATCTAAGTGGGGCATAATGAACAAATATATTGGGAGTTGCTTGTTACTTTTCGTACAATTTTTTAAAATTTACCAATCAATCTTTTTGTTTTTCGTCCAATGGGATGTATTTTTTATGTACCATAAAATTCATTATTAGTTAAAAAAATTTATCCTTATTTCTTGCACTAGGTGGCTGGCTTGAAAGAGAAAATAGGCCAAACTAGATTGGCAAACAAGTGGGGCACAAAGAACGAATGCTTATTACTTTCGTACAATTTATTGATCAATCAGTTATTGTTATCAAATGGATGTACTTTGTATGTACCACGCATTTACTTACAAGTCACAAAAATAACCCTTATGTTTTTCACAAGGTGGCTGACTTGAAAAAAAAAAAGTCAAATAAGATCTCAATCGAAGTGGGGCATAATGAACAAATATGTGGGGAGTTGCTTGTTACTTTTCGTAATATTTCTTAAAATTTACTAATCAATCTTTTTTTTTCGTCCATGTCTTTCTTATGTACCACTAATTTTATTATTAGTTAAAAAAATTAACCCTTATTTCTTGAGATAGGTGGCTGGCTTGAATAAAAAAAGGGCCAAACTCGATAGACAAACAAGTGGGCACAAAGAACAAATGCGTAATACTTTTCGTACAATTTATTAAAATTTACTGATCAATCATTTTTTGTCATCAAATGGATGTACTTGTTATATACCACGCATTTACTTACAAGTCATAAAAACAACCCTTATTTTTTGCACAAGGTGGCTGGCTAGAAAAAAAAAACAAGTCAATCAAGATCTCAATCTAAGTAGGGAACAATGAATAAATATGTTGAGTGTTGCTTGTTACTTTTGGTACAATTTTTTAAAATTTACTAATAATTTTTTTTTTCGTTCAATTGGATGTATTTCTTATGTACCATGAATTTCATTATTAGTTAAAAAAATCTATCCTTATTTCTTGCACTAGGTGGCTGACTTGAAGAAAAAAATGGCCAAACTAGATAGGCAAATAAGTGGGGCACAAAGAACAAATATGTATTACATTTCATCCTATTTATTAAGATTTACTGATCAATCTTTTTTTGTTATCTAATGGATGTACTTCTTATGAACCACGAATTTGCTTGCAAGTCACAAAAATAACCGTTATGTTTTTCATAAGATGGCTGGCTTTAAAAGAAAAAATAAGTCAAATAAGATATCAATCTAAGTGGGGCATAACGAACAAATATATTGGGAGTTGTTTGTTACTTTTCATACAATTTTTTAAAATTTACTAATCAAACTTTTTTCTCGTCCAATGGGTTGTATTTCTTATGTACCACGAAATTCATTATTAGTTAAAAAATTATACTCTTATTTCTTGCAGTAGGTGGCTGGCGTGAAGAAAAAGATAGGCCAAAATAGATAGACAAACAAGTGGGACACAAAGAACGAATGCTTATTACTTTTTGTACATTTTATTAAAATTTATTAATCAATAAGTTTTTGTCATCAAATGGATGTACTTCGTATGTACCACGCATTTACTTACAAGTCACAAAAACAACCCTTATGTTTTTTCACAAGGTGGCTGGCTTGAAAAAGAAAAGTCTAATAAGATCTCAATCTAAGTAGGGCATAATGAACAAATATATTGAGAGTGTTTTGTTATTTTTCGTACAATCTTTTTTTTTGTCCAATGGGATGTATTTCTTATGTACCACGAAATTCATTATTAGTTAAAAAAATCTACCCTTATCTCTTGCACTAGGTGGCTGGCTTGAAGAAAAAAAAAATAGGCCAAACTAGATAGGCAAATAAGTGGGGCACAAAGAACAAATGCGTATTACTTTTCGTACAATTTATTAAGATTTATTGATAAATCTTTTTTTGTCATTCAATGGGTGTACTTCTTATGAACCACGAAGTTGGTAGTCACAAAAACAACTGTTTTTTACAAGGTGACTAACTTGAAAAAAATAAGTCAAATAAGATCTCAATCTAAGTAGGGCATAATGAACAAATATATTGGGAGTTGCTTGTTACTTTTCGTACAATTTTTTAAAATTTACCAATCAATCTTTTTTTTGTCCAATGGGATGTATTTCTTATGTACCACAAAATTTATTATTAGTTAAAAAAATCTATCCTTATTTTTTGCACTAGGTGGTTGGCTTGAAGAAAAAAGTAGGTCAAACTAGATAGGAAAACAAGTGGGGCACAAAGAACGAATGCTTATTACTTTTCGTACAATTTATTAAAATTTAGTTATCAATCAGTTTTTGTCATCAAATAGATGTATTTCTTATGTACCACACATTTACTTACAACTCACAAAAACAACCCTTATGTTTTTTCCAAGGTGGCTGGCTTGAAAAAAAGAAAAAGATCTCAATCTAAGTGGGGGCATAGTGAATAAATATGTGAGGAGTTGCTTGTTACTATTCATACAATTTCTTATAATTTACTAATCAATCTTGAATTTTATTATTAGTTACAAAAATTAACCCTTATTTCTTACACTAGGTGGGTGGCTTGAATAAAAAAAAGACCAAACTAGATAGACAAACAGGTGGGTACAAAGAACAAATGCGTATTACTTTTCGTTCAATTTATTAAAATTTACTTATCAATCTTTTTTTGTCATCAAATGAATGTACTTCTTGTGTACTACAAATTTGAATTTGCTTACAAGTCACAAAAACAACCCTTATGTTTTTCACAAGGTGGCTGGTTTGAAAAAAAAAATCAATTAAAATCTCAATCTAAGTGGGGTATAATGAACAAATAGGTAGAAAGTTGCGTGTTATTTTTCATACAATTTTTTAAAATTTACTAATCAATTTTTTTTTCGTCTAATGGGATGTACTTCTTATGTACCACGAATTTGATTACAAGTTACACAAATTAACCCTTATTGCTTGCACTAGGTTACTGACTTGAATGAAAAAAAAAGGTCAAATCAGATATCAATCTAAGTGGAGAACAAATAATGAACCAATGAGTGAGAAACTCATATTACTTTGTGTACAATATTTTAAACTTACTAATCAATCTTTTGTTTGTTATCCATTAAGATGTACTTCTTATGTATAAATTTAAATAATTATATTTTATTTAATAATTGAATATAAGAATTATATTCAATTTATAATTAAATATATAAAAAATTAAATTTTGTGTCAATTTGAAAGGGAAAATTTGTTTCACTTTAACAAAAATTGAGACTAAATTAAACAAAAATAACGAATATAAGGACTAAATTGAACAAAAATAACGAATATTGGGACTAAATTGAACAAAAATAAATAATATAACCACAAATTGACGCGTGGCACAATTTTTTTAAATTAAAAGAATTTTTAAAAAAATTAAAAATTAAAAAAAATTAAAAAAACCAGGAGCTGACACGTTGCATGTATTGTTCAAAAATATTAACTATTTAAACACTGTTATTTAAAAAGACTAAATTAACTAAAATTTGACGAAAACGTAGACCTAATTAAACACAAAACGAAGATGATGACCAAATTGAATAAAAATAACGAAAATAGAAACCAAATATATATTTAAACCTAAATAATATTATAAAAATAAATAAAATAACTTTTCATCCATTAGTTTATTTCTCATCAAACAATATCTGTTTCCATTCAATTTTTTCTCACCAATTAATATTTCTTTCCCCTACTTTCTTACATTTTTTTTCTTTCACACTCTCTTTTTTTCATTTTGACCATACTAATCATAGGTTTTATGTAACTATTGAATAATTTGATCGTTTTATTGGTCAACAAATAGTAATTTTTTTTTATAAAAATCATTTAAAAGTATAAGAGACTGTATTTTTTTTTTATCCTATCAAGCAAAACCTCTTTTAATTCTTCAACTATTTTTAAGACACTGTTTACTATTTTTTTCTTAAGAAAATTAAAATTTAAAAGCTAAAATACAAGCACTCAATAGTTTCTTCTTAATGTTCTTAATGCTTATAGGCTAAAGTTTTAGTTTTGTTGGTCATGCACACGAAAGAAAATTAGATAATTTAACGCTCGCTTTTTTTTCACACAACCAGTTGATAACTCTTTTTAACACTAAAATATTAAAGTAAGATATTTAACTAATACATAAATTACATTTTTTTAACAACAAATTGATAAGAACAGTTATAAAAGTAGTTTTACGAAAAAACAAAATGGTAATATTATCAGACACGTATTCAATTTTTCTTAGGCGAAAATATTGACTTATAAAAAACCTTGTTCTGCAACCATGTATATATAAGAGTGATCGCAGAAACAGCGTAGTGAGAAGAAGAAGAAGAAGAGAAAGCAAAAAAGAAAAAGAAAAATGGCAACTTTAGGTGGCCTTACTGATATCGTTGGAGCTGAGAACAGCATCGATATCCAGAGTCTCGCTCGCTTTGCCGTTGATGACTACAACAAAAACCAGGTTTTCTTTTCTTCCTTTTAAGTCAACTTCGATTATTACCAAATCTTATATATGTTTTATGCTCTAATTTGGTACAAGATAATCAAAGTGGTGTTTGATTCCTCGTACCTCTGATCATCCCCTTCTTGGATTATGTCTGTCAGTTTTAGTGGTATTTAACACACAGAAACTTCTTACGGTTGTTGGTGTGTGACCATAATCTTGTTGAATATTCAAAATCTAAAATTTTTTATGTTTGGAAAGACAAGGTAGAAGTGGATCCTACTTTTAAGAAATTTCAGATGTTCTAGAAGAGATTGGACTTGGGATTCCATCAAGTTTTGTGTTTTTTAATATATACAAGTTGAAATTTTGTACCATACTATAAGCCATGACAGTTTTTAAGACAAACTTGTATTGACTAACGTTAAAAATAGGTATAAATACACATTTGGTACCCAAACTTTTTCGAAAAGTTCAATTTGGTACCCGAATTTTAGGAATGTTCAATTTGGTACCCAATTTTCTAAAAAGATTCAATTTGGTCATCTCCGTTAAGTTGGAGTTAACACCGTGTCCGTACAGGACACGTGTCAAGCCATGAAATTTTTACTTTTTTTTTAAAATTTTTTTTCAAAAAAATTAATTTATTTTTTCAAAAAATTTAAAAGCTGTCACGTGTCAGTTTATCATTGTGTCACGTGGTAGCTTACAATCATGACATGTGGCAGTGTAATAGTTGTTTTCAATTTAGTACCCTAATTTAAATTTTTGGTTCAATTTAGTACCCAAATTTTTTAAAATGATCCAATTTCGTCCTTTCCTATTTGAGACCAAATTAGTAAATAAGCTTAATTATATCTTATATAAAGTTAAAATAATTGTTTTGAATTTATACATCAAATTACTACACCTAAATATTCAAATTATGTTATTTTTTACAAGTGTAAAAAATTTTATGTATAAAAAATTACAAAGGTTAAAATGTAAAAAATAAAATAATTTAAGTATTTAGGTGAAATGATTTGATGTATATATTAGAAAAAGTTATTGTAACATGTATATATTGGTTGTAATTAAGTTTATTTACTAATTTGGTCTCAAATGGAAGATGACAAAATTGGATGATTTTAAAAAATTGGGGTACTAAATTGAACCAAAAATTTAAATTGGGGTACTAAATTGAAAACAACTATTACATTGCCACGTGTCATGATTGTAAGCTGCCACATGGCACAATGATAAACTGACACGTGGCAGTTTTTTAAATTTTTTGAAAAAAAATAACTTTTTTTCAAAAAAAAAATAAAAAAAAAATTTCATGGCTTGACACGTGTCCTGTACGGACACGGTGTTAACTCCAACTTAACGGAGAGGACCAAATTGAATCTCTTTAAAAAATTGGAGCACTAAATTGAACAAACCAAAAGTTTAGGTACCAAATTGAACTTTTCGAAAAAATTTGGGTACCAAATGTGTATTTATACCTTAAAAATACAACATTAATATTTTCAAGTTGCTTGCGTTTTATGGTGTTTAATTGGAGATGCAAAAAGCAGAATGCAGTTTTGGAGTTTGTGAGAGTGATCAGTGCAAAGCAACAAGTGGTTGCAGGGATCTTATACTACATAACATTGGAGGCAAAAGATGGTGAAACAGAAAAGGTTTACGAAACAAAGGTGTTGGAGAAGGCATGGCTGAACTTGAAGGAGGTGGAGGAATTCAAACCAGTAGCTCTTAACACTGTTTCAGATTTGGTGTAGCACTTGGCCAGGTATAGCTACTATTTTACCCGAGGATAATGATATTATGATTATCATTTTTTTACTTTTATTCTTTATTTATTGATGTAAATTAGTATGAGTCATTGATTAATATATCACTATTATTACAAAAAAAAAATCAATTTTTATACAGACAAAATTCGTATGTAAAGTCCTAAATCCGTATGTAATTGAATAATTCTGACGAATTACATACGAGAAAGATGCCGTATGTAAAATAGGCGTCGGTAATTTTACATATGAATTTTACATATGGAAATATGGATAGTTATTAGTTTGTTGTTACATACGAAAAAAATTCGTATGTAAAACTTAATTTATATATGGATTATATTCCGTATATAATTATGCGTAGAATTTCTATTTTTTTTGTAGTGTATTTTTTCTTTGAAAGAATTAATGATTCACATTAAATTATGTCAGAAAATAAAAGATGAGAACAAAACGATAGAAGTCAAAGTATAATTTTTCTTTACTCAATTGTTATAAGCACTATTTTAGTTTCTTGAACTTTGTTATGCCAAGTTTTGTTGTATGTTGGATTTGTTGAATCTGTCTTTCATGTTTTTTCAGGTTACAGAAAATTGCATGTTCTTGGCTTGGCCACAAGATTGTCCATATGAATTTAATAAATGTGGCTGTTGATCTTCAAAAGGGTGTGCGTGTTAAGGAATCCTATTTCAGCATTACTACTACAAATGGAAGTTATTATTGATTATATTATGTATTTGCGTGTGTGTTATATATCAAATGATTATATAGATTAAAGTTTGTTCCTACAATAATAATAACGTTATCATGAGAATGATTTAATTACTGATTATGTATTTATGTTTGTTTTGTATAAAATAATTATAGTTATATATATATATATATATATATATATATATATATATAAAAATAAATATTTTATTTGTTAAAATAACCTCATTTCTCTCGAGTATGTAAACCTAAGAGTTGTAAATAAGTTTCAAATGTATTATTATGAAGAGATTTTTTAATTCATTTCAAATGAGGAAAATGTTTTTATAGTTATAAGTTAACACTTTTTTTTTTCTTTTTCATTTTAATTTAACAATTGATTATTAGTTTAAATATAAACCAACCCCTTGCGAATGATTTCATGTATTTGTTTTAGTTTTATTGTTAAAAAACTTTTAAACAATTCAAATAATACATCAAAACATAAAACTAATTTCCTACGAGCAGTCATTAAAACAATATATTTTCAAAATACTCATCTCCGACCCCTTTTTTTATAAAACCTGGTCAACTACATACTTATTAAGATTTAAGAAAAAAAAGGTTATTTTAGTTGGTAACGTTAAATATGTCTCAAAATTTATATTTTCTATACTCTAAATGATTAGAATTCCCAAAAATAATATTGTGTCTTTAATTTTCCCAAATAAATTACAACAATTCTAGCTGATAAAATATTGTATTCATTACGATAATGATATTATTTTAAATAAATTATTTCACTAACACAAAAAAGGCCTTTAACGTCACTCCAATAACGTCTGCCTAAAAAAAGCCCAACGTTAAAAATGCGCGGTGACATTTTTGTAAATAATGAGACATTTTTAACGTCTGCCCGCTCCACGTCAGACGTTACTTAACGTCTGTTCAAAAACGCCCCGACGTCACTCAAAAAAGGACGTCGGCCCCCAGCTC
>Ga0214545_1006638_pt1 | contig 20012 bp, 11 predicted proteins | sample CNSS4metaG_FD_160064 | JGI IMG/M metagenome (GOLD analysis project Ga0214545, IMG submission 160064) | Root nodule microbial communities from cowpea collected in UCLA plant growth center, Los Angeles, California, USA - CNSS4 | ecosystem: Host-associated > Plants > Roots > Nodule | place: USA...
CTATTGGCAGTCTTATGTATGCCATGATATGCACCAGGCCAGACCTTGCATATGCTGTTAGCATGGTAAGCCGGTATATGCATAATCCCGGCAAGAAACACTGGAATGCTGTAAAATGGATTTTTCGATATCTAAAAGGTACTTCTCATGTTGGCTTGGTATTTGACAAAAAAATGGCTACAACTGATAATGTTGTAGGATATGTTGACTCAGATTATGCTGGTGATCTTGATCGAAGAAGATCTCTCTCAGGTTACATCTTTACCCTCTGTAATAGTGCTATCAGTTGGAAAGCAACACTTCAATCTATTGTTGCATTATCTACAACCGAAGCAGAGTATATTTCAGCCACAGAGGGAATGAAAGAGGCTATTTGGCTTCGAGGTTTGGTAAATGAACTTGGTCTAACACAGAAAGTTCTTACTGTGTTTTGTGATAGCCAAAGTGTTATTCATTTAACCAAGAATAATCGTTATCACGACAAGACCAAACACATCAATATAAAACATCACTTTATTAGAGATGTTGTTGTTGGAGAAATTATGGTTGTAAAGATTCATACTTCTGAGAATCCAGCAGACATGCTTACCAAGCTACTTCCAGTTACCAAGTTTGAACATTGTTTGGACTTGGTTGGTCTATACAGCATTTGAATGCCCTTTGGGGCTTTATCGGACAATGAACACTTGTAGAATTCGAACCAAGGTGGAGATTGTTAGAATATGTGGTTCTCATTCAATTCCTAATACCACACGTTACTTAAGCACTAATTATTAATTATTTACTGCTTAAGTTTTGAAGACTCTTCATATGGCCTATTTACTGGTTCAGTTTTGAAGACTTTTCATATGGCCTATTTACTGCTTCAGTTTTGAAGACTCTTCATATGGCCTATTTACTGCTTCAGTTTTGAAGACTCTTCATATGGCCTATTTACTAGTGCAGTTTTGAAGCCTATAAATAACATCTCCATGACTTGAAAAAAATATAAAAAAACATTTACAGAGACACACTTTGTAAAGACATCTGAGTGTTTTTTGGTGAGGATTCTTGTTCCCATTTAAGAGCTTTGTACTCTTCTTTTCATAGTGGAACTTTGTTCATTATCGTCCCGTGGTTTTTCCTCTTACATTCAAAAGAGGTTTTCCACGTAAATCCTTGTGTGTTATTTCTCTTGCTCTTTTATTTGCTTCTCTTTAATTTCCAATTGTCACGATCCTGTGCTTCCGCATACTATGATACCATAACATTTACCATATTCTGCATCTAATTTTTCATATCTAAAGCACATTTAACATTACCTTCTACCCAACCCAAATTAAATCCAAAAGAGTTAGCTTCTTCCCATAATTGTTCCAAATGATTCCACATTTCATCATTCATATCTTCGATCTGTTTAGTCTTCAAATAATTAAGAAGGTGACCCAAAGTTGAGAATGTCATTTACCTATACTTGCCACCTCTCTTTTCTTGACTTACAAGCAATAAGGGATGTTCTAAACATACATCTCCTAAAAATGGAACAAAATCTAGATTCATTCTTGGAAATGATGTTAAAAACATATTATGGAAAAAAATATTATTGACGTCAGTGAGAAGGTAATCATCAATGTTGATTAGAGGTCGATAGGGTTCACTGTACACATACTTAATGACAAAAAATCAGCTTCAATCATTAGAGTATCATTCAAAACAAACTCATTTCTTTCATTGAGTTGACTTAAAAACAGTAAAAGAATCGAAACCGAAAAAATATTGATCATAACTAAACTCATATTCCCATCCTGAAAAATCAACACACGGATTAAAAGTAATAGACTCAATAACATCAAAACAAATTATTCTTTTATGCAAAATCTCCTAATTGTTTAAATTATTATCATGAAATACGATAAAACTGATTTTTAAATAGATTATACATATAACATAAACTTAAAATTAAAAAAAAGAATATGAAAATATCCTTTCTTATCGTCCTTTTTGTCATGAAGATGTTAACTAAAGCCAAAGTGAATTTTGCAAATCTTTTCCAGTCTTGAGGTAAATTTATACTATCTTTCTCTGCTCCAAGATAAATTCTGATGGGATTCTCAGTGCCCCAGTTCAGGAGAAAACAATGTACCTAAAAAGCAAAGTTCAAACAATTAATAAAACTAACATAATACACAACATCAGAACCACAAACAGTAAACAAAATTTTAATAAAACATCATTCGAGATCATCCCCTACGAAACTTTTGGAGATAATCTTATATTTGAGATTCAATGTAGAGAAGTTGATATACTTAGAAGTATTTCTATGATACATCAATTTAGGCCAATGGTTGTTATTTTCCATTGTATAGCTTCAATTTGAGAGAGGTGTAAAAAGTAATTAAATGCGGGAGATAATTTTATCTTTGAGATTCAATGTAGAGAACTTGATATGCTTACAAGTATTTCTATGATACATCAATCTATAGGCCAATGATTTTTACTTTCCATTATAGTAACTTCAATTTGAAAGAGGTGTAAAAAGTAATTAAACACGAATTAAAAAGAATTGTGAGGTTCAGATTGTGAAAAAGAAGTACTAAACAAAATGCAAATAACGAGGGGTAGGAAATTTAAAATTTGATGCAAAAAATTTGGTACAAAATACAAAAGAGATTATATTACGTACACTAAACTAACATATATTACATATATTACGTACAATACGTACAAAAACTTATAGTGCATATAAATATTATATCACGTACACAAACATATATCACATACATACAAAAATGTATAATACGTACAAAAACTTATAGTATATACAAAAAATTGTATCACGTACAAAAACATAATTACGTACAAACTTATTCCAAATGATTCCAAATTTTATCATTCATATCTTCGACTTGTTTAGTCTTTAAATAATTAAGAAGACGACCCAAAGCTGAGAATGTCATTTCACTATACTTGTCACTCGTCTTTACTTGACTTACAAACAGTAAATATGCAGATCCTAAAGATGAAACAAAATCTGGATTCATTCCTAAAATGATGTTAAAAATATATTATGGAAAAAAAGATTATTACGTCAACGGGAAGGTAATCATTCCTAAAAAGATTCATTCCTAAAATGATGTTAAAAATATTATTATCAACGGGAAGGTAATCATCAACGTTGAGTAGAGGCCGATAGGGTTACCCATACTTAATGACAAAAAACCTGCTTCAATCATTAGGATATAATTCTGAAACCGGTAAAAGAATCGAAACCGAAAAAGGTTGATCATAACTAAATTCGTATTCCCATTTTGAAAAATCAACACATAAATAAATAATAGACTAAATAATATCAAAACAAATTATTCTTCTTCTGTACAAAATCTCCTAATTTTTTAAATAATTATCATAAAATACGATAAAACTAACTTTTAAATAGATTATACATATAACATAAACTTAAAATTAAAAAAATAATAAAAATATGAAAAATATCTTTTTCTTATCATCATCCTGTCATTAACTACGGCCAAAGTGAAATTTGTAAATCTTAACTCCTAGTAAATTTCAAAGGGATCGTCGGTGCCCTCAGATCGAGAGATAACAATGTACCTAAAAAGCAAAGTTCAAACAACTAATAAAACTAACATAAAATATAACATCAGAATTATAAAAAGTAAACAAAATTTTAATAAAGCATCATTCATCCGGTATGAAGCTTTTGGAGAGAATATTGTCTTTTAGATTCAATGTAGAGAAGTTGATATGGTTGCAAGTATTTTTATGATACATTAATTTAGACTATTTGGTGTTATTTTTCATTGTTGTAACTTAAATTCGGAAGAGGTGCAAAAAGCAGTTAAACGTGAGAGGTGTAAGGAGCAATTAAATAAAAAAAATAGTGAGGTGTAAGTAGTGAAATATAGGTGTGAAGTAGTAAACAAAATGCAAATAATGTGGGGTGTAAGAAATTAAAAATTTGGTAAAAGCTTAAATATCGAGACCACCTAATATTCAGACATCACCAATATAAGTCACCTAGCCAAGTAGTCGGTCGAGACCGACTACCCGAACACACCTGCTAAGTTCTCCAAAAAGCTAAGGAGACCCCCGCATTCAATAGGCCTCTAAGGCCTGGGTGGGGGCCCAGGCCCACTCATGGCCCAAACTAGGGCCCAGGTCAAGACCCAGTCCATGTAATGGTCAAACGTCATTAACATTCTATAAATACGCGTGGACCCCATCATTTAAAGGTACGCATTCATTAATCATTGATTTGACTCTCTGAGAGCTTTGACTTACTTGAGCTTCGGAGATTCTTCTGCAGGTAACCCCTCCCGGGTCCAAGCTGACATGTATCGACCAGGAAGAGGCCAACTGAAGAGATAGCGGACTACATGGTAAGGTGACGCTTGTGCCTAACTTATCTCATTTGTTCTCTGCAGGAACAATTGGGTGTAACTTGATAAAAAAAAGGGTCAAATTGCAAACCACTCCTAGAGACAACTTCTAGCATGATTTTGATAAAGAAAAATTGTAGAGAGTGATTTGATAAACTATTCTAGCATGATTTGTGCCATCAGACCTAAAGAAAATTTTGCAAACAACTTCTAAAGACAGTAAATGATGCTAAATAGAAGTGAGGGTTGGGTAATGAAGTGTCGAACTAAAGTAAATGATTTAGTAGAAAATATGGAGATGCTAAATGATTACACATACAATAAAAGATAATATGAATGAATATATTGCGACAAAAGTTTGAAGTACAGCATTATAGAGAAGATGACAAGATTTGTTTGCAGTGATTTGGTCATGTGACAAGAATGTCAGATGGATAACCTAATACAATGAAATGAAAGTAGATCAAAACCTAAGAAAATATTTTTATTTTGAGAGGTGCAAAAAAACTGTGTCTCTAGAGTCTGTCTATCGGAATCTTTTATTGGCTTGATCGCTGCCCTTTCTAAATATGTGTTGTCGTATTTGATTAACCGAAGACAAGTAATTTTTGCAACATGTATTAGCTAGAGTTTATGGTGTTCTATAGTTCTTCGAAGACATCAGATAAGGATGATACTGTTTTTCTTAGAATGCTAATGCTTGGTCCAGAACACTCTGAGAAACAGTTATACGAAAACGAAGTCTTGCTTGTGCATGTTCAGTCAATGCACTGAATAAAAATAAAAATAAAAATCTTGAAGTACAAACTTAGTTGCGAGAAGAGAATGAAGAAGAAGAAGAAAATCATGGTGTGTCGAGTGTGTGCTAGGGTAACAGAAAAACAACTTAAAAAACTTAAACAAATAAAAAATAAAAAATATATCAGATCGTACGAAAAAGAGAAGAGAGATCAAGAAGACTGTACGAAAACTAAGAATAACTTCTTCTTTCTCCTCTTCCTTAATCTTATTTTATTTTATTTTTAAAATTTGTTTTAAGTTTCAATATATAGTATTTATGATAGATGTCTCCTAAGCAAATAAAAATTATTATTATAAAATAAATTTTCAGCATATACTGAAGAAAATATTTATTTTTATGAGTTATATTTATAGCATTATACGAAGGTTCATCATTTCAATATTTAGATTTCTTTTTCAATCATATCTTTTAATAAAAAGAATTAAATTAAATAATTATCTTAGAATCTTTACTTTTTAAGCGATATTTTTAAAAATTTAATTATTTTTATTTAATTTTTTAAAATTTTACCTTTTCTATTCTACTGTTTTTTCAAAAAATTAATTATTTTATAAACTGATATAATTATTTATAATAAAAAATTACTTATAAAGTAAAATTATAAAAATATTTATATTTCTTTTAGAATTATAATTTTTTTATTATTATATAAAAATTAACGTAAATGCTCCTATCATATGTGATTTGGCCAGTAATATAATCATTTTTTAAATACTTGGATATGTAATGTTACTAGTCTTATATGCAGACCGGTTAATTACATTTCATTTTTAGTATAATTTAAGTCTGCGATAAATTTGAGAATTTTTAATTAAAATTTTATTTAATTCTTTTATTGAGTACTTAATAAATTAATTTTTTTTAATTTAATTTTCGTAGTTAACCTTTTTGTTAAACCGAGTAATATAGAAGCTAAATAGTTTACATGATTTTTATCTTTGTCATGTTAGTTAATTGTTGTCATATATTATTTTATGTTTTCTTATTTTCTATTTTAAAGTTTAAAATTTTATATTTTATAATTTTGTAATTTTATAATTGTATAATTTATTATTAATGTAATATATGTTACAATATTGATGTGACATATAATAAAAAAATTCAAAAAAATTAAAAATTAAAAAAGAAATAAGAGCTGACACATTTTAAAATTTATGAACCCAATAAAAATTAATAAAAATTTGGAAAATTATTTATGAGTTTTGTAAAAAATGAAGATAAAAAAATATTTTAACCTACTAATTAAGTTTAACCATTCATATTACACATTACTCGGTTCTTTGGGGTTACTACTCTACTTTTCTTTACATAATCTATAATAATATATATAAAGAGAATTTTCTTTTTTATGTCCACATTTTAAAATATTGATTTTATCCTTTAAAATATATTTATTTATTAATTTTTTTAAAATTAACTGTTACTTTTATAAATTTTTTATAAAATTGTCTACTTCGGTTTCTTCTCTTTTCTTTATTTGTGAACGATTAGTCTTTCATCTTTTCTTATATATTTTACTTAATTTTTAATAAATATAATTTTATTTTATATATTAATTTAATAACATTATAATATTATCACCTACTAATATAATATCACGTGTATAAAAAAATATGTACACACAAACACAATAGTGCATATTTACACTAGTTTAAAATAATAATAATAATAATAATAATAATAAAACCCAATTTATTCTAATTACATCCTATTTTTCTTCTTACGAAACTTTTTTTTTATTAGCGGTCCAATGTCGCGTTTCATTTTCACACTCTCATTCTTATTTTCACACCCTCCGATATTTTCACCAGTGAGATGTGGCAATCTCTTTTCTTTCACCTAATACTCAAATTCACTCACACTCACACCTGACGCACACATCACACAACCCTCGCGCTCGCTCAACCCACGCTCAATCACACCGGACGCATACATCACACAACCCTCACACACACTCACGACTCACGCGAAAAAAAAAAAAGATTCACACACCATAACAAAAAAATTACCACCAAGAGGCTTCTGGATTCTCTTTTAGCTTTTCACGGTCTTCTTCTTCTCCCACCAGCATTTGTTCTGGACTTCGTCGAACAGAGCGTCCAATTTCGCTCAGAGAGTCACCACCGTTGAAGCCCACGGCCAAACCCCTCGCCTTCGTCCACCACAGACTCTGTCGTTCACCACGCTCACTGAACCGACTTGACATTGTGAGCCGCCACGAGATTGTGCGCTTAACTCCACTTGCATCCCCGTTCCTCTCTATTCTCTATATCGGTATCTCTGAGGTATTTCACTTTCCTCCTTCCTCTATTTTTCCGATTTGGATTTCACATTAAATGCTAATTGGGGTTTGTTTCGGGTCGTAAGCTGTTGGAACCAAATTGAATTGATGAGGCTATGGTTTAGTTTGGGATTAATGATTGAAATTCTGACGTTGAAGAAATTGTATAACCTAACCTCTGTTTTGATTTAATTTGATGTTGTTTATGGTTTAAATGCATTGAGCATCGCGTTGGATTTTTTGTATTTGGTTTGAACATGAATTTTGATGGATGTAGTTTCCAAGTTTCTGGTATGCGGAAACCTGGGTTTCTAAATTAGGATTGGTGCATTTTGGCTTTGATAAATATAAGAGAATGGGTTGTTGGGGTAAACTTTTTATGGTCGAGTATATGTGTACGGTCGGGTTTCAATTTGATGTTGATTAATTGGTTTGTGATTGAGTAAGAATTTACTGATTGTAATTGGTTTGTTGTTAATGAAATTTTGGGCTTGAGTTTTGACGCAAACCCTTTAGTATTGGAAGTGGGAATTCCTGAATCACTTTGTCGTGGTGAATTTGAAAAGGAAAAAAAACGTGTGAGAGTATTTTTGTCTTGGATTGATTGATTGTTGTGGGAAGCATTGAATTTATGGGTTTACTTTACAAATATTAATGCTATTTTTACTGGAGTGGAGAAAGTAGTTGCTACTATTGTTCCGTCATATATACTATTGCATAGTATTTGGTTTTCTTATTTTGCACGATGAGTTTTATGGGTTTATTTGTGGATTTCGGAATTCATGGTTGAGTGTGTTTAAAGTTGACAAAATGCTTTGGTGTAAAGTTGAAGCAGAAACAGGAAAAGTAGAATCTGAAGCATTGGGGTTTTTGAATTTATTAGTGTTAACCTTTTTTTTTAGTGAATTCTTTGACGTCTTATTTAATTTGTTTGGAACTGTTTAATACTTATTTGAAGATGAACAGGATTTGTTTGGAACATCCTAGTCTATGACCCGAAACACTCGATTTGATCCAGACAAATAAAGACAAATAAAATGTATTTTTAAAAATTAAAAATAGAAAAAAGTAATAATAGATAAAAAAAATGGTTGAAATAAAGTTTATAAAAAGAAAATTTAAAAGAAAATTAATTTATAAGTTAATTAATAATTAAAAACAATAATAACAAAAAGATAATCATTTAGAGTCCATATTCTTGATCCATTTTTTATTAATAAAAAAATTAATAATAAAAACTCAATCTATTCTAATTGTACACTACTTTTTTCCTATTCTTACCCATTTTCTTTCAAAGAATCTAACTCCTATCTACTAATCCCACACCCTTTTTTCTATTACTCATATTCATAAACCCTCATCCACTCTTGAAATGCCACGTGGCACTTCAAAAAAACCCTCAGCCTCGTACAAACCTCACACACCACAACGCAGCACCCACTCACCTAACATCCACTAAACTCACACATACATCTCACTCACGCACACACACGAGGCATCTCACTCTCCAAAATCCTCACGCACACCACTCACGCCAGTCAAACACTATTCACTCAATCACACACCTCACGCACCTAAACATCGAAGACACGAACCACTCAGTCACCACATCACTTACGCACCTAATGCACACACCAATTTGGGGATTTTGGTTTGACTCACCAGCACTCACCACAAATTCAGGACCCATGCCTCATCTTTGAGGGAGGAACGCATCACGCACACGACGGTTCTCACCAACACAACACATCTGCTTCTTCTCCACGAAACCCTCACAAACATAGGGAGAGGCCTCCATTCACCCCCAATCTTCAAACATTGCAATCCATTGTCGAGGTCACACTCATCGATTGGAGGCGCTGAACTTTCTATCTGGCAAGCTTCAATCACCACGGTCACCGACGTCCATTGTTGAATAATTAATTTCATGGTAATGCATTTGGTTTGGGCTGGATGAATGTAATATTTTTGGATTGCTTTGTTCTTACTTTGATTCATTATTTGATGCTTGAAAAGTTACTTGGGCAAGTAAGCGAGTTGGGATTGTGGGGTTATAATGTTTCTGGATTTGGATTTGGATTGATGAGTTAGAGTCAGTACTGCCTATGGGATGTATTGAGGAAAGGGCCGTGAAAAAGTGCTGGATGAATTGCATTGGTATAGATTTAATTCCATAATTGATTTGTTTGAGCAGTTTCGTTAATTGGTAATTTGGGCCAATGCTTTTTGCTGTTTTCATTAATTGTTTTCAGTTTATAGTTGTGATTTGAATCTGAATTTCTGGTGTTGAACGAATGGTAATTTATGTGTTCGTTTTAGCATATTCTTGGGTTGGGATTGATTTAAGTTGCTGGTTCAAATGCACCGAGTGTTTGTGTTTTAGTTCACGATTAAATGTGATTTTGTATGGGTTTGATTTCTTTATTGATGAATGTTTTAGAAAAAATCTATGAATGAAGTTATGAATTCTCCTGGTGTTATGATAGTGTAAGCTGATTATCCGTGGATCTTGGACTGTAATGATTTGAAATCATATAATATTCAGATTGGATTTTAATGCTTAGTTTGATTTTGTTTGGATTTAGAGCTGTTTTTTTTGTGATAAAGGGCTTTGCACAAGGTTTTGTTTTGTTATATCTTTATATCATTTGGGTTTACTTTAAAATCAATTTAGGTTTAGGCCATCAGTAGGTTTTCTCTTTTTATTCGCAAAGCCAATTCAGGCCCATTTCAATCTATAAGCATAATTACATTAACATGACCCAATTTCCTTTATTAATAAATAAAAATGAAAACAAAGCTAGTTTCACATGTTTTCTTAAATAAATTTTGGATATCTATAGGTTTTAAAACAAAAGCATGAGTACTCAACCGCATCAGCCTTGTACTTTCAATGCCTTCCGTTTTTTTTCATAAATAATTAAAATATGTTTTTAAAAAGTATGAGTACTCTTTTAAAAGGTATGAGTACTCAAGCGATCATCTGCAACCGGTCTAGCATTTAATTCCTTTCATTTTTTTATAAATAATTAAAATACCTTTTTAAAAGGTATGAGTACTTGAGCCATCAACTTAGTACTTAATGTATTTCTTTTTAGTCAATAATCAAAATGGTTTTTAAAAAAGCATGAGTACTCGATTGATCGTCTGCTTCGGTCTAGTATTTAATGTCTTTCGTTTTGAAGATGTCTGTCTGATGGCTGCTTTGGCAGGGAGTCAATGGATACCGAATTTGAAACAATTGAGGCGAGAATAACATCTATGCTTCCGCAACTCCAATCTGAGTGTGGCATTCTACAGAGAATAGTGTACAAAAATAAGAACCAGCACCGACGCTCTTCCTATTTCCAGCGTCTTTTGAAGGTTCACTGCATGTTATGTTTTACAGTTTTTCCAGTCAACATTCAATATGTAATTGCATAATGTTTCACAAATATCATGAAAGTTTTTTTTTCTTTGTAATATACTTTTTTTAAAAAATGATTGCATCTGTGGGGAAAATTGTATTTACATCTCTTGGGGTTTTGTTTGTTTTGTATTGAAATTTGTAGGTGAGAAGGGATTTAAGACTTCTGCAATCAGCAAACTTGGAGGAGCTTGTAACATCATGCCTCCATGTTATCAAAGGAGATAAACCAAGACAGAAAATTATTCTTTTAGAGAGGTAGCTCTATATTATTAACAATTATTTTGCTTGGTGTTTTCCAAATCATGTTCAAAGAATTAATTTAGCTATACAATTGTGATAATGGCAAGGAAGTATGATTGGATGTTTAAAATATGTTGTATTTATATTTTTATTGTGATGATATTTCAGGAAATTAGTCTCTGGTGCTTAGCACTTTGTCATGAGGATTCTTTGTTTATAAGATGTTGAATTTTGTTTGCCTTTTCCTTATGTGCAAGGCAAAGAAAAAGGAAATGGAAAACTTTGAAATTCTCATTTACATGATCTCATAAAAATAGAAAATGACTATTTTTAAACCGTTATATAGACCTGCTTGCTGTACACATATGGTTAAATGTGTGAATGTGGATCATGCAGCGGTATTCTTCTTACATATGATGATATTATAATTTATAACTCCTGTCTTGTTGATGATGATAGTTTTTGACATACTGTTCTTTAACAGCTTAAAAAGAAGAAAATGTGATGGTGAAAAAAAGCACAATTTTATGGAGCGATTGGTAGGAGCTGCACGCTTATTAGCTGAGGTGAAATTGCTGATCAATAATATTGTTGCTCTAAATTCTAAATATTTTCCTTATTTAGTACTCTAAGATCAACGTATATATACTGTGGTAGGTCATTAGCTGTCCTCTTCCCATGTATACAATGCAATGCAGTATAATTATAATGAGGATTTGGTACAAATTGTATGATTCTAATTGAAATAATTTTGTCAATTCATCTTAATAGAGTTAACCTGGGGTTGTTTATATTTATGAAATCTGCTCTCTTATTTCAATTTATGTTTTGTTTTCTTATGCAGATGGTTGAACCAATATTGAAGGCTGCTTCGTATCCATATATTTTAATGCTTGGCTCATTTATTCTACAATTTTATAAATTGGCCATACTATGATCACGACATGATGCTAATATTTTTTCTTATTTCTTATTACGGGTACTAGTTAGTTGGTTCTTGGTGTTACCAAATGATAGATGTGATTAACATGCTCCACAATAGGATTGTGGTATTCTTTTTTCATTATCTTTTCCCCCATTTAACTACAATCCTATCTGTAAACATAAGAAGCTTACTTGCATATACTGATTCTATACACCAACTTAATGCTGGATTTTATCTTTTGTGTTCTGTCTTTTTTGTTTCTTTTTTTATGCTGATATTTTTCCCACTGTGTTTGTTGATTGATCTAGATTTTCATTGAAACATGGACTTCTCTATTCGTACTTGCCATGTTGATTTCATCTCCACTTCCCTTCAACAGTCCCATATTATGTTGTTTTTGAAGTTTTACATTTCTGATTTTGTTTGGTTATGGTTATCTAATGTGATATTTTGGTATTTTATTTTATCCATGAATCATCATTCTGCTCTATACTTTGGAGAAGTAGAATACACACACCCTTGAAAGTTTTTATCACCATTAATGTCAGTAGCACTAGAAGCCCTTTAATATTCTTTTTTATCATTTTATGAGAATCTGTTAAAATTGCAAAATAAAAGCTCTTTCCTTGACAATTTCATAGTGAGATATCTGTATTGTTTGCACAATCCTTTTTTACGGGATTTTCTCTGACAATCATGGCTTTGCTTGCACGTCTTCGAGTCTTGGTTCAACAAGTAAGATTTCCAAGTTTATATATTGAATCTTGACTATATCATTTATTAAGTTTCAATTTAGATAATGTAAGCTAATTCAGAGGTACTTTTCAAATTAGCTGGAAAGTAAAAGACATTATCAGATTGATTATAGATACTGTAAAACGTAAATTATACTTCACTGTGATCATGCATTTATTGTATAGCATTATTGATCGAATTGACTTGAACTCTTTTATCCTCCTTGCACAGATATTACTTGATGTTGTTTCATTGTTCAACATGGTTTCTTCTCTCTCTATAACCAAACAGTCAACGAAAATAACTCTTAATGGAATTGAGGTTAGTTTGTTCCTCTAAGTTTTCCACATATGAATGTGAAATGATAGGCTGATATGTTTTCTTCTCCCTTATTGATATATCCTATGACGCAGGTTTTTAGAGATTTCTATCCTGTTAATGATGATTTTGTTACATTAGATTGTGTTTGGGAATCAGACAAGTTTATATTACACGAGAGGACGCATAAAAGGAAAAATGAAACTCAAGCCGAGGACTATAATGAACATGCCTCTGTCCAAACTTCAAATGTGAATTATAATAGTATTGAATCTTTTCTCGGGGGTAAGAAGCATGATGTGCTTGTTTCTGCTGTTGCATATTCTCGAAGTCTTCTCTATTTTACTATTTAATTGTGTTAGTTCAGTTCATGGCAGTTTAACTGTTTTATATTGAACGTCTTTCTGGTGTTTGAAACAATGTTGTCCCTTTCATATTACTATATTACGTTAGTCAAGCATTTTATACAAGAAAGCACGGAATTTGTTGTATCTTGTTAATATGACTTATTTCTGTAGCTTCTCTTTTTCTGTTCAGAATAATTGTGAGCCAATGTTCTGTTTATTTAGTTATTGTTGTCATGGCTAGGTCTCAATCATGCGAGTGCTATTACACATAATACTAAGTAGTTTGATTGAATTGATCATGTCACCATAGAAGAATATTGGCAGAAATTATTAAAAGGGATCTCATGATGAATAATATAATTTAGAATTTAGGTTTTAGCCAAACACATTTACATTGCCTGGTCAATGTGACCAAACGTACTATTGCTGTTGAATTGATCTTGTCATCTTTGCTTGTTTTCGTATACTTTGTAGATTTCTTTCTATTGGGCTTACTAAATGGCATCTCATTTGTTGATAGTTTCTGCAAGTGGTTACATGCATGAAATTGTATACAAATCACATAAATAATATAATTACTTTTCTCTCTTCTTTCTTTGTGGTATTTCCATTTTATATCCAAAAAATTTAATGTTCCCTTGTTTCAGAAAGCCGTTCTCTATGTGAAGGTATGAGGGAAGGTCATTGTACGAAACTTATCTTTGCATATACGCAAAGAGGTTGTTTATGGTTGGTGCCTTTGTTTTAACCAAGGTTTAGTAAATTTTGTTGTGTAGATGATCAGCTTGAGGGAGTGGAAGCTGTTGCTGCCAAAGATCTCTGTCATGTAGACAATATGAATACTGATTTGTCGACTGACTCATCACAATTTGACTCTAAGATAACCATGTACCATGAGGAGGGAGAAAATCAAGACACCACAAAAGCCTCCATCAATGAATCTTCACAGCAAGCTGGTTTGCATACATCTTCAAGGTCTTCTACGAATGATAAACTCCACTCTATGCCAAAGAAGGTGGCATTTGTCTCCGTCAAGAATCTTACGTCAACTCGATCCACATCTTAGTGTCTGTTTGGTTGTTGTTGCACGTTACAGCACTTAGACCATGTTTCGGCTGAAGCAACAATTCATGGCTTCTGCATAATATTTTTTGCTGGATGGCGTGAAAATTTGGCCAAAAGTGAGTCATGAGCTATTGATGTTAAGATATTTTTCAACTTCATGGGAGATTGCGGTGGCCAAACAAGGGATGATGCATGGGAGATAGGGTCATGACTAATGATCTTTATTTACTGATGTAAATGCAAAGACTAATTTTAAACATAACAGGGTAGTTTTATTCTTTTGATTTCTTAGCTTTTGAACACTCCTTGGTAGGTAGGAATCATATTTTTTTGGGTCGAGAAGCATTAATCATATTTTAAAACGAATTGTCATTTGATGGATTAGGGAAAACTTGGGTTTGGTTTCACTTTTTACTTAAGTATATTTTATATTTAACTAAATTAGTTTACTAATTTATTATTTAACACACGATTTTCTTGAAGTACCTTTCTATTTAAAAGTACCTACACCTTACATTTTAAGAAGAAAACTAAGAATTGACTCTATTACTATGATATTGTTAAAGACTACGGGAAATGAAATAAAATTTCGAAAAAAGTGAATGTTAATTAAGGTCCCTGTATGTGTTAAAACACAATAAGAATTTTTTTTTTTTAAAATGTAAAATAGTACACCAGACCAGTTCATAAGACGGGTTGTATTTTTTTTAATTTTATATATTAAAATAATAAAGTAATGAAAATATTATGTAATGAAATATTATGAAAATTAGATTATATTGTTGTAAATGTTATTATTAAAGTAATGAAGTAGTAAATTATAGTGAATCGATAATAATTTTAGTTGTAAATATAATAAATAAAATTGATATTAGATAGAGATGTCAAAATAGGTTTCAACCCGTGAGCCAACTTGGCTCACCATAGGTTTGAGTCGGGTTGGGTTGAGAAAAATTTAGTTTTTTTTAAAAGTGGGCTGAATTTAACCCGGCTCACTTAATCCACAGGTTAAACTGGTTCGAGCCGGGTTGAGGGTGGGTTGACCCACTTAACCCACCAACATTTTTTTACAATTTTTATTAATAATTATTTACTACTACTAATTATATATGTTCACAATTTCGTATTTTTAAATACTAGAATGTTGCTCAATAATATTTGAATAGTTTGAATGTTTAATTAATTTGACTGTTAAGTTATATACGTTGATACTTTAATCTTTAACTATAATCTTTATAGTAATTTACTCAAGCAACCGTTTTATAAACAATTTTTTCTAAATTAGCATGACAAACATGTGTAGTTTTTTTATTTATATTTTTGTTGAATAGCATGACGAAAAATGTGTAATATATGGACACTTTCTTGAAAATAATTCATCATATATTGGTGGTGAGCATGACGAAAACATTGGTTCTTGATTTTACTGTGATTGTCATCTCATGGGTTGCTTAAAAAATTATTTAAATATTTGAATACTAAAAAATATATACATAAATAATTTTTTTATGTAGGTTGGTGAGCCAACCCACTTAACCCGCCAACCCACTTAACCCTCCAACCCGTGATGGGTTGACCGGGTTGCAAAATTTCTGGCTCACAATAAAGTGAGTCAGGTTGGGTTCACTTATTTTCAACCCGGTTCGTAGTGAGTCAACCTGTGTAAGCCGAGTTGGCTCACTTTGACATGTCTATTATTAGAATATAGTGTAGTTAATTAATTTTACAAAAGTAAGCATGATTTTTTTTTGGTTTTGTTTTTATTTTAAATCTTTTTAAAACAATAATATAATTGTTATTATATTTATTTAACCTTTAAAAATACTAATAATAATAATAATATAAATTTTAAAAGATTAAAAATCTATTTAACAAAAATATTTAGTATAATAACATTTTTTATATTTTAAAAAAAAAACTTGAAATAATAAATCCACTATGAATAGTAATAATAACAATAAAAATAATAATGATACCAATAATAACAAACTAATGATAATAATAACAATAATATTTATGTTATAAATATTGATGTCAATGTTAATAATAAGACTAATGTTAACGATAATAATCTATAATTATATACAAAGATATACATCAACAACAAAACGAATAAAAATGACAAATACTTGAAATATGACCTGTAGTAAATAACATTAAAATGTGTATCTAACTATAATAGTAATAATATCATAATAATAATAATAATCGTAGTCATAAAAATAATAATAATAATAATAAAACAATTAACATTTAAAGAGATACACATTTTTTGTTTCATCTTTTTTTTTTTAATTTTATAATCTTAATTATTATTTGTTAAATTAAAATAATTCTTCATAATAACAAATCATTTGCCAATTTTATCATTTTACTAATTTTAGTAACTATTTTTTTAATTCAAATAATTACACAGTTATATGGATAAAATGAACAACAAAACAAATAAAAGTATAAGGAATTAATATATGATCCCGTAGTAAATAAAAGTAAAATGTGTGTCAAACTATAATAATAATAACAATAATAATAATAATAATAATATCACTATAATATCGCGTAGTAATAAAAATACTAATAATAATAATAATACAACTACATATATAAAGATATAGACATCTTTTGTGTCCTTTTTTGTTTTTTCAATTTTATCCTCTTAATTATTATATTTTAAATTTAAATAATTATTTATAATAAAAAAATTATTTAGTTTTATTATATTACTAATTTTAATAACTATATTTTTGAATTAAAATAATTGTTCAAATGTAAAGACAAATGAACAACAAAATAAATAAGAAGGGCAAAATTGAAACATGATCGTACAAATTAAGATGTAACCATAATAATAAAATAATAATAATAGCTATTATAATATAGTTCTTAATAATAATAATAATAATAATAATATAATAATAGAAATAATTATACTTAATAATAACGATAATAATACTTATAGTTGATAGTAATAATGATCATAATAATTATAGTTGATAAAAATAATGATAATAATAATTATAGTTAATAATAATAATAATTTTACTTAGAGTTAGGGATGACAACGGACCGGATCGTGTATAAGTAGTACTTACTCACAATCTCACCCCGCAAAAGAAAATCTACTCGTTAGGTACTCACTTAAAAAGTATCCCAAAATTTCTTAAAACCCTAAGTACCTATGAATACCCACATACCCAAGAATATTTAAAAAATATATATATTTCATAAAAATTATAAAAAATAAAATAAAATAAAATATTAATTAAATTAAATTTTAATTTTAATTAAATTTAAGCTAATAAAATATAATTTCAATTTCAATTTTAATTAAATTTAACTTAATAAAATTTAAATTAAATTTTAATTTTAATTTTTTGTGGATAATGGATACCTAGTATGATACCCACACTCGACCTGTTTATATACTGACATCAAAATACCTGCTACCTTCTACACGTGGATATTTATTGGTAGTAACTACCGCAACGGATTTTATTCGTGGATACCCACGGATGTGAGTATTTTTGTCATCCCTAGTTAGATTTGAATAATAATAATAATATAAAAATAAAATAATGATATCATGAAAATTATGTTATATTGTTGTAAATGTTATCATTAAAGTAATGACTTAGTAAATCTAAGTGATATGATGATAATTACAGTTTTAGATATAATAAATAAAATTGATATCACAATATTATGCAATTAATTGATTTTCTAACATAATTATAATAATATGTGACCCATACGTGCACAATTTTTTTTCCAAATATTTTTAGAATAATAATATAATTATTATTATATTTATTTAACTATTAAAAATACTACTAATAATATTAATATAAATTATAAATTTTTAAAAGATTAAAATATATTTAACAAAAGTATTTAGTATAATAACGTTTTTTATAATTAAAAAAAATACTTCTAATAATAACACCACTTTGAATAGTAAAAATAATAATGATACTAATAATAAAAAAACTAATGATAATAATAATAGTAAAAATAATAGTGATACCAATAATAGAAAAACTAATGATAATAATAATAATGTTTATGCCATAAATATTAATGTCAATATTAATACTAAGACTAATGTTAACGATAATAATTTAGAATTATATATATAAAGATGTACATCAACAACAAAACAAATAAAGACAAGTAATTGAAATAAGATCCAGTAAATAAAATTATTTGTAACTTTTATCATTTTACTAATTTTAGTAACTATTTTTTTTTTCATTCAAATAATTTCATAGATATAGAGATAAAATGAACGATAAAGCAAATAAAAAGAGTAAGTAATCAAGCTCTTGTGAGCCAAGCTAGATATCTTAATACCATATTAATCACAACAAAATTGATTAGAAGTAATGTTAAACTCCGATAAAAGTATTATATTAATCAATTAGAGCTACTAATGTAATCAATTGTATAAGTCTGTTCAATGGACATTAAATTCAGTATTGAATTAATCAATTTTATTAAAATGGTGTAATCAATTAATTATGACAGAAAAGAGAGATCAGAGAGTTCTTGGAGCGTTCTTGAGTGAGCACTAATCAATTCCAACTACTTCATCAAGATTTGTTCAAAGATTGATTGGTGTGATGGTGTTCTTGCTTGGCTTAGGATGATCATGTAAATTCGGCTTGATTTACAAGTGTATTCATTCCTTAGATTCTGTTATTGATTTACATTTCTGTATCACTATGTAGGTGATGATGTTCTTGATGCAATTGTGTGTAGCATTGCATTAGGAAGTAATTATTGATAGGGTTATCAAGATCTTGATATCTTAGGGTTTAGAATTATTGAGGAGTACCTATAATTCTTGTAAAACTCTTTGATATAGTAGAAACGTTACTCGGATTGCTAGAAGAAGACTAGACGTACTTGAACCAAAAGAAGTAAATTTTTATCACAATTAATTCACCCCCTATTGTCTCTGAGTATTAGTCTCATCTATTTTGACACGGTGAGCCTCATTTAGAAATGAGGACGACATTGGTTTCTCAAATTTCTTTTATATATAGATTAATATATAACTTAATTTTTTAGTTTTAGTATATTTTATATATTTCACATTCTAAAAACTTTTATATTTTTATAGAGATTTATAACTCCTAAAATATTTATTGAATATTAATCGATGCCCAAAATAAATATCAAAATAGTCTTCTTCTTTTTTCATCATATATCCTATTTAAAAAAAATTGTTATAAATTTTTAAAAACATTTTACCACTATTTCGTAAAAAAAACACATTTATTAATTTACATCTAAATAATTACATTGTCCATATACAAAGAACTAATAAACATTTAAAGCATTTTCTCCCAAAAAAAAAAGGCTAACAAATAATAATTTATTAGATCTACCACTTGGATTTCTCCCCCATAATCTTTCCTAAATGAACTTTACAACTTCTTTTCAACCATTGTGTTGTTTCAGATAAGCAAAAAAAAAAAAAAAAAAAAAAAAAAAAAAAATTAAAATTTAAAA
>Ga0214545_1006639_pt1 | contig 20012 bp, 20 predicted proteins | sample CNSS4metaG_FD_160064 | JGI IMG/M metagenome (GOLD analysis project Ga0214545, IMG submission 160064) | Root nodule microbial communities from cowpea collected in UCLA plant growth center, Los Angeles, California, USA - CNSS4 | ecosystem: Host-associated > Plants > Roots > Nodule | place: USA...
ATATCCCAGGCTTCCTTTGCAGTGTTCGCATTCTGAATCTTTTCAAAATGACTATCATCAATACATTGATGAATAAGAAACAGTGCCTTACTGTCCTTCTTCGCAAGAACCGCCTTCTGTGCTTCAGCTGATTCAGAAGCAATCACCTGGCCAGTTTCTACCACATCACTGACGTCCTGAAACCTGAACAACACCTTCATCTGAGTGCTCCATCTGTCCCAATTTTTCTCTGTAAGAATTGGAAGATTTGATGAGGGAATATGATTGTCGCCACCAGCCATTCTTCACCAACAACTAATCAAGAAACTGAGTCTTGATTCCTCTACTGTGTTGTCTGCTCTTTGCTGCTTTCTTCAATCTTGAAATCTTGAAGCCAAACGTCCCTGGATCGAAACCTGGGCTCTGGATACCACTTCTATTAGAGCAGACACAAGAGAGAGAGAGTAAAATTGTGAGACTGTTCTTTTATTGAATGAAAGGAGCAAGCCTTTTATACAGAGTGGAAAGAATAACGGGTTCTGTTAAAAAACAGAATACTTGACTTAACAGTTTACAAACTGACAATCAACAAACTAACAAAGGGTTTGTGTGTTCTTTCTTACTTTTAGATTGATCAGCTTATGAGGTATCCATAACTAATTTTTCTTACTCTCATCTCTTCATGTTTATAAAGAAAACTGTTTTCTTTGTCTCGTGATCATGAATTGAATTTATTTTAGATCTAAATTTATTTTTCTTTGACAGAATTAGTTTAAGTTTTTTTAAAATTCAGATTTGAATATTTGGATCAAAATTTAAATCTATATACAAATATTTTGATCAAGTTCAAAATTAAGAATTATTTTTCATAAAAGAAATTTAAATTGAATTTTTTAAATTTGGTAAGGAAAAACTCGGTCGAATACCGATTAGGCTGATTTTCGATTGTGGCTGACTAAGTCAAATTTTGGTCAGGGTCAACTTGGTCAAATTTAACCAAATTTTGGTTAGGCCGACTTGGTCAAAGTTGAACAAATTTTGGTCGAGGCCAAGTTAGCCGAATATGTCCAAATTTTGGTCAAGTCTGATTCGGTAAAATTTGGCCGCATACAACCAAATTTCGGCCCGGGATGATGTGGTCGAATACGGTCAAATTTGGGTCAGGGCCGACTTAGCAAAATCTCAGTTGGGATCGACTTGACTGGATTTTGGTAGGGGCCAACGTGGCTGAATACGACCAAATTTTGTCCGGGACTGACTTAGCTGAATACAACTAAATTTAGGCCAGAGTCGAATCGGTCAAATTTTGGCTGAGCCAACTTGATTGCGGTTGCGGTCGACTCAGTTGAATAGGGCAAAATTTGAGCCAAGGCCAACTTGGTCAAATTTTGATCAGAGTTGACTTAACTGAATTCGACTGAATTTTGGCCGGGGCCAACTAGGTTGAATACTGCCAAATTTCGGTCGCGACCAACTCGGTTGAAACGACCAAATTTCATCCGGGTTGTCTCGGTCGAATACTGCCAAATTTGGCCCGAGACTAACTCTTCCAAATTCCCGTCAAGCCCGACTCAACTGAATTCGATAGAATTTGGATCAGAGCTGACTAAGCCGAATACAACCAAATTTTGGTCGAGGTCGACTCGGCCGAATACGACCAAATTTGGGTTGTGTTGACCGAGCTGAATAGACTAAAGTTTGGCTAGTTCATCTCGACCTTCAACCTAACCCAACTTAAAATTTAGATTAAAAATTTGAATTGAATTTTTTGGAATATCCATATTTGAAAATCTAGATTTAGAGAATGAATATCTAATCCATAAAATATATAAAATGTAAATCAGATTGAAATCCATATCCTATAAAATGAATCTTAAATGATTTAGATTAGAATAAAAATGGATCGGATGAAGGAAATTGGAATTTTGGTTCACCCACAAAATCAAGTATTAAATCAATGATTTTTGGGTTCTAAATTTTCACTAAAAAGTGTATTTGTATTGTTAATCAGTGCTGAAAATTTACTATATTGTTATGATATTGTGGTTATGTAAGTGGATATTTCTTTGGTTAGTAATAAAAATGGAAAGATTACTGTTTTTTGTGAATTAGGAGTATCTTGGCCTTGCATTCAAGGTATCCTTCAAAAATATATAATAGCCTTTACAATTCGAGAAAAAATGTACTATTTATTCACCACTGTTCCATCAGATTAAAAAGGTATTAGTTTATGTTATATATATATATATATATATATATATATATATATATATATATCAAGATAATAATAATCATTACTAAAAAATTTCATATTTCCTGCTATCTAGTTTTGAAAATTTTTCGTAGGAAATACTTATAAATTTTGTTATGAAAAAATATTTACAAGAAATTGTTGTTAATTTTTTTGTAAAATATTTTGTATAAAACATTTTTCACAACAAATTTTGTAGAAAATACTTACGAATTTTATAATTTCGTAGGAAATAATTACCCTTGAAGAAATTACCTGCTAATTAAGATTTTTAAAAAAATAAGAGAAGAAAATATATTTTTTTTTGTAATTTTTTTAACAAATTTACAAGAAAAATTTCATGAGAATTTTTAATAATAAATATATAAGAGTTAATAATCTAAGTGTAAAGCAGAAATTTGATATTGAAAATAATTAAACAATTTATAAGAAGAAAAAAAACCCAAAAAGTTATTATATTAAAGTTTTGAATTGAAAATAATGATACTTTATTTTAGATAATTTAAATTTGATTATGCATCCTAAGTGATTTGAATTTGAGGGGGAACAATGCTATCTTTGCAATGGTTGGATGTGAAAATATATAAAATAATTCATTGCGAGTGGTCTTAAATTTCAAGTAGTTTAGTTTTAAGTGTCAAAGTGATTAACATTCAAGTCTTTGTCACATTTTCTTGAAACTCAAATAACTATACTATTTATGAATGCTTTTATGATAAAAGTAATAATTTATGCAATAAATAAATTTTGAGAATGAAATATTTATGTATATAAAAAAATATATATATATATATATATATATATAAAATTATATTAGAGTTAATTATGTTTTTTGTTTTAAAATTATTATAAAAAATCACGTTTCATTCTTAAATTAAATTATAAAGTATTTAGTTCTATACTTTATGAAAGTCAATATAAAATATCATTTTCAACAAAAACATATGAAGTATTTTTCATGTGACACACAAAGTTCTATAATGAACTTGTAACAGAGAAAGATAATTTGAATTTGTCTTATTTTGCATCAGAGATAGGTATTTATACATAACAACATGATTTAAATCAGGCATGTAAATATGATCAACATAATTATAGAAGATTTAACAACCTAATTACAAGAATTCATTAGCTTAATTTTAAGAGAATGATTTTAAACCTAATCACATAAAATCAATTAGGTTAATTATGGGAGAAAAATTATGATTCTATCACATCCCCACAATCGAATTGGAAGGTTCATGGATGTATAGACCGGTTTGAAAATCATCAAAAAGAACCTGAGGTAGGTCATTGGTGAAGATATCAATTATCTAGTGGCAGTAAGGTACATGAAGAACTTGTGCTTGACCGCGTGCTACCTTTTCTCGAACAAAGTGAATATCCATCTCAATATGTTTTATACGCTTATGTTGCACAACATTAACAAATAGATAAATGGAACTGACATTATCGCAGTACATCAAAGTAGCCTGAGGGAAAAGAAAATGAAGCTCTTGGAGAAGATTGTGCAACCAACAAGATTCCGAAACAACATCTGCAACACCTCTACACTACATTAGAACGAGAGAGAGTATGTTGACGCTTTGAAGATCAAGAGATAAGGTTGTCACCAAGAAACACACAATAATCAGATGTGAAACATTTCATGTTAGGACATCCACCCCAATGAGCATCAGTATAAGAGATAAGTTTCTCAATAGAGGTCGAAAAGAGGTGTAAATCATATTATAAGGTACCCTGAACATACCACATAATGTGATTCAATGCTAGCACGTGCTTAGTGCAAGGGCATGCATGTGAAGACAAAACCTATTGAACAACATAAGAGATGTTAGGGTGAGTGAATGTGAGATACCGTAAGGCATCAACAAGACTTTAGTACATAGTGAGATTCACATATGGTGTGTCAGAGGATGTACTAAGCTTTTTCTTGGTATCAACTAGAGTAGCAGAAGGATTGCAAGAGTTCATGCCGACACATGCAATGATGTGACTAGCATAAATGCTCTGATTGAGAAACAAGCCACCTGCATGTCTTGTCACAACAATCCTAAGAAAATAACTCAAAGGACTACGATCCTTCATAGAAAATTTAGAGGCAATGAGTGCCATGATATATTTGTGAAGGTCATAGGATGAGGTGATGAGAATGATGTCATTAACATAGAGGAGGATGTATGCCATGTTAGAACCACACTGTTAGATTAAGAGGGAACGATCTAAAGTACTATGGTGGATCCCAATGGTAGAAACTGTCAACAAAGTACTAGAACTAGGCATGGGACGTTTGCTTCACACCATAACTAGATTTCCTCCGGTGACAAACATGATCAGGTTGAAGGGGATCACGGAAACCTTATAGTTGGTGCCTGTATATAGTCTCATGTAGATCATAATGGAGAAATGCATTCTAAACATGCAATTGATGAATGACCTAGGATTTGGAGAGAGCAATGGTGAGAATGGTGCAAATGGTCGTGGGTTTCACCAAAGGAATGAATGTTGCATCATAATCCACACCTACATTTAGAGACCTACCACCACTTACAAGACGAGCTTTGTAACGCTTAAAATAGCCATGAAATTTTTTTATGTTTGAAAATTCACATATAACGAATGATATTAACATCACAGGGTCGTGGAACTAAATCCTACGTATTATTTTTAATTAGAGCATCAAATTCAAATTTCATGGTAAACTTTCAATTAGTGTATAATAAAGCAAGGGTTAGAGTTTTGAGAAGGTGTGATATTATAGGGTTGACAATGGAAACATAAAGGTTAAAGAGTTTTTTGGGTTTGTAGACACCAATCATGCTACAAGTGGCCATGATCCTAGTAGGAGGGGCGGGTCATGATGGAAGGGTAGGGTTTAGAGGCAGGGCAGGCTAGTCTAAAGTAGGAGAGATAGATGTGTTGGATGAAGGGGAGGATAATCTTGTAGGCTATGGGTTGGGCCAAGGATGAACAAGGGAGGGATGTATGTCATTTGTGAAGTTGAATAAGAGACTCACAAATGTGTATAGGAGGGATCACGATCATACAAAATTTGAATGGGAGACCGATTGGACAAAGCTTTTCGATGAAGTATATTAAGGAGATAAGTGGTCATTTAAAGGATATGAAACGAAAATGAAGAAGGAACGAACGATTGAGAAAGGAGAGTGTGAATCATGTTGTTAATGGTTCAAATTTTAAATTTTGCTTTGTTGTTTTGAGAAGAAGTATGAGGGCAAGAGAACTGAAAGAGAAGACCATTATCATCACAAAATCAATGAAACAATGTAATGTTGTACTCACACCTGTTATCACATTGAAAACATTTAACTTTTTGAGAAAAAATTGTGTTTGGATTTGATTAGTGAGAAATGTGAACTTTTCAAAAACTTAAGATCTAGTACCTTAAGGAAACATCTACATGAAATCATAGTAATCATCCAGAAACAAAACATAAAATCAATGTGGGATAAGAACAAGTTGGCATGCCCCAAGGAGGGGGAGTCCAACCCTAAGGTTCCAACCCTAGGGATTCCAGGAAAAAGATTAAGGTGCTACAATAAGTGAAATAGACAAACCAAATCAACCATTTGAGTGAGATCCACTACATTAATTACGTCCACCAGAGCAACCTAGATTGCTACGACTACAAATGACCCAAAATGGTTGTTTAAGTTAGATTGCAGTGTGGTTGTGAGGAGTGATCAAGGTCCCGTGGGGCTGAAGTGTGTAGTGCGGTATAAGAAACAATGATTTGTATCTTTTCCAAACCAGATTTCTTGAGAGTCAGTGTAGAACAAGCCTGGAGGAAGGAAGGCAAAGAATTGCTACAACGAATCAGGGTGGTTACACCTTGAAAGGGCTCAGACAAATTAGAGACTAGTTGTAATATCGAACAATGAATGTTGATAGGAGCATCAACATTTGCCAATTGATCAAAGATTTGTTTTAGTCGCTTATAGTATGCAAAAAAATATTTAGAAAGTCGTCCATGTGACTGGAAGAGAAATCCTAAAAATTGCAGCTAAACATTTCTAGATGGCCATAGTTGTGGAACCTTTCTCCATGACAGTGGTAAGAAGAAAAAAAAATGGTAGAGTAGATCCACTGAAATATGGTAGAATCAAGACTGGTCCACTCTTTGTGATCAATATCGATTAGAGCTGAACGTTCCTTCCTAATTTGAGGGATAATATGGTGAAGAACTCTAGTTGCCCGAGCATGAGTTTCAAAAAGTTTAGCCCATATAACATAATGGTCCTTCTCCATTTCCAGCACAAAAGGGATGTTATTTTTTATTTTAGAAACAATTAGTGTCGGATGAAATTCAAGTTTACTTGAGGAGGACTGTGATAGAGTGACTAGTGAGGAGCCAATGGAGAGTTGGTTGAAGACATGACATTAATGGTGGGACACGAGTCACGACTGTTGGAAAAGGAGGGACAACGGGCGAGTTGAGAAAGAAGGGAGGAAGGGTATGTAAACAGGTTGTTGGTGGAGAGAAGGTGTAAGACCTGGGAAAAATTAAATTAAATAAATATTTAATTATCAATAATTGGGAATTGGAGATGCATTTAAAGGAATTAAATGGGCCAATTCTAGTAAGGAACAATACTAGCTCAAGTGCTTAAGAGTACTTAGTTGTGTTGAGAGGACCTAGGTTCTAGTCCGTTCTATTATCACGAAACATAAATTGTTAATTGTTCACATTTACCATTTTTTTTGCTACATTGGAGAACCCCTAGAAACCCTAGCAGCCGTTAGGGAAGCTAGGGAGGTAGGGGTTAAACAGTTATAGTGCAGGAACCACCATGGTAATGAGACTTAATTACAATTTAGTGTATTTTTGTTTTAATTTTTATTAAATAAAATTAAAAGGTTGAAAAGTAAGAAGAAGAGTAAGCTTAGAGAGAGGAATAAATAACTTTCACATAGCAATTAAATAGAATTGTGAGAGGACTGAAAAACGAAACTTGAAAAGTGAATTAGAAGGCCAAAAAGAGTGTCAAGGTAGGAGCCAAAGGATTTGGAGCACTTTTGGGATCAAGAAAGGACTAGGATTGCAATTGGAGCAAGGAATCTAAGTAAGGGGAGTTGTAATTCTGTTTTTTTAGTTGATGTATGTGTTTCATGATGTGTTGAAGCCTTAATGCCTGAATTCTTTTCAATTCACGTTGTTTTTGAGGTTTCTGGATTTATGCCCAGAAATTGCTTGACGACGTTGAAGGCCTGCCAAGTGACACATCATGAGACAACCCAATTTTCTGGGTTCTGGCATGAACCGCCAGTGGCAATGAATGCTCACTAAGCGACGCAAGCAGACTTGGTTCATTTTTGTGTTTTTGTGAATTATTGGGTTCTTCTGATAGGGGGAATCTAGTTTGTACTATTTTGTTCAGTGATTGATGATGTCATAAATTGATGAATTGTTACTATGTTTTAATGTATTAGATGAATCGTTGCATGTTTAGGTACGGGGGTTCACGTTGGAATTGGGAATGAATCGGAAACATGATGTTCATGTTACAATTGTTGTGTCATTGTATTCGTTTGAGTTTTAATTAACTATGTATGAAAGCTGAAAGCATGATGGAATGTTTTTCTGTGAAAATAGATGAATGGGTTGAGCCTTGGATTTTTAGGGTTCTCATAGGGGAGGAATTATGGAGTTCTGCACCTAATATTTGATGCATCCCCTGGCAACAGGTATGCACCACCAGGCGATGCCTAGTGTATAGTAGATAATATATCTTATTGTGTGTTCGTGCGAATTTGATTATTGTTGGAATTTTCCTTTGAATGCATGTTGTTTTGATGCAAATATTAATCTATGGTTTTTGTTGTGAGTCTAATGTGTGGGATATGGTTATGTGATGATGCTAAACTTGAGTTGGTAAAAAGGAATTAAATTAAAGGGACTATTGCAGGGACTGGTGAGGTAAGTTATGAATTTGTCTGAGTGGTATGCAATGTTTGGTATCTGTTTTGAGTTCCCTAAGAGCATGATTCATTCGTCGTTAAATTCAAGTGTTGGCATGATCTTAATTGTGAATGCATATGTACATATGCATGATATGCATATGAGATTTGGTAGGGCATTGTTGAGTTAGGTTGAAATGTATGAACACATTGGAGTGTAGAACCTGTTTTAGGTGCCAAAGACCAGTGTCTTTCTCGCTACTAGTGTTGTGTCTGGCGACACGAGGCAAACCGCCAGGTGATAGGATACTCGAGGAATTCCTTGGAACAAGCAGCGCCTAATGGCAACAGGGAGTCTGCTAGGCGATAAGAAGGACCAAGGAGGCTCTAGGGTGCATGGCACCTAGCGATGTATTGGGACTGCCAAGCGATCTACAACACAATTTTTCCTAGTGACGCTTAGGCTGCGTCAGGCGATAGTGCAGGGCAGAGAGCTTTTGTGGTGGGTTTTGCATGGTTTGGTGTGATGGTCTTGGTCTGGGTGCTTGAATCCTTTTACGAGCGGGAGGTTCGTAATGGAGGTTGAACGCGTGATAATCGCGAGCGAGAGGTTCATGATGATGGAATCTTGTGTGAGAATACGAGTGGATTCGTATTGGATGACTCCACTTGATTGTTACAAGCGGGAGGTTCGTAACGGGATGGTTCCACACGTGTTGGACTATGAGTGAGAGGTTTGTAGAGGTTGGACCATGAGCGACAGGTTTGTGGAAGCATCAGAATCCCTAAGACCATGGTTGAATGGGTGCTCGTCTTATATAGGTTATGAGACAAGTGGCCATTATCCAAAGTGTTTTTATAAAAAAAAAGGGTTGAGCATTTTGGGTGAGAGTTATTTAACTTCTTTAACATATGTTTCATTTATTTTAGCTCACTCTTTCTATTTGTGTTTGGCGATGATCGTGTGATTTGTCACACAAGAGCAGATGATGTTTCAGGTGATGCAGTTGACGTATAGAGCCGGAGTAGCATAGGGATTATTTTAAATAAGCATTTTATTTTGTATTTCTTTTAAGTATGATGTTCAAACTTTGGAACTTGTAATAGTTAAGTTTGAACTGTGGATTTTGGGCTTACGCGTGATTAATAAAGTTTTAAATTTTCCGCATTTTTGGGAACTTTTTCGTTGATATACTTTATTGGAAACTATAAATTGTTTAATTAAGTAATGTCCGCTTAGGATGTTACAGAAGGCGTGGTGGCGACAACGCAAGATATAGCCTTGGAGCGTGAAGTGATGCAGAATGGAGAAGGAGCGCACGACGTCAAACGCAAAGAGGCGATGTCTAAATCAAATAGAGACTCGTGATACAATGTAAGAGAGAAAAATGATTAAATGTGTTTTATTATGCATTAGATATATGTATTTATACGTAGCACTATGATATAAATCAGGTATGTAATTATACACAATATAACTACAAAAGATTTAATAACTTAATTACATAAATTAATTAACTTAATTTTAGAAAAATGATTCGGAATCTAATAAAAAAAATCAATTACATTACATGAGAATAATTTGGATTCTATTGTAACCAAACTATAACTTCTGGTTTGTTAAAAAAGATGTTTTACATTACTTTCTGGTAAATGTTAGAAGTGGGTTTTAAGCCTAACTCAACCCCACAAAATCGACTTGTAGGTGAGGTTTGCACCTCACTTATATATTATGAATTGATCTTATCTCTAGCCGATGTGGAACTTCCAACACACCCCCTCACGCCGAGGTATATTCATCTCGTGCGTGGGACAAGAAATTACTGGGTGGTTCGTTAGTGACCCGATATCGGGTGGGACAGAATGTCGAAGAAAGCTCGCTAGGATATGCTCTAACTTGGCTCTGATACCATGTTAGAAGTGAGTTTTAAATCCAGCTCAACCCCACAAAACATGTTTTGTAAGATGAGGTTTGTACCTCACTTATATATTATGAATTGACCTTATCTCTAGTCGATATGCGACTTCCAACTGTAGATACTTAACGATTTAAAAACTAAATATAATTTTTCATAATATTTAACCATTTATATCACGAAACATGGATAACTATAATTACTAAACCATCATACTATTAATGCCGTATTGTGCCCTCTCTCTCTTTATGATAAGTTGTGTGAGTAGTGAAGTAGAAGCTCTGAAATTGAGTGCACATGCATGATTCCCTGAAACTAAGTATATGAATCCAGGTATAAAGGGGTCAATGTAATTGTGCCCTACCGACATGTTCCCCATAATTATTTGAATAATTTGTGTGGATATCTTCATTCTCAAGAAGAATATATTCATCTCTCTCATGATGCCTCACCAACCTTTTTCACTGCCAAAATAATAATGACAATTATTATAATATTTTAAGCTTTTTTACGCATTAAAAGATAATCATTCAGATGTTTATTATACAACTCTAACTTTCATTATAAAAATTCTAAAAAAACTTAGTTTAAGCAATTTTACAAGACTTAAATACTGAAATGAATAAATAGATATATTTATACCTGCTTTGCTTATATTTTAAATGAATAAATATATATATATATATATATATATATATGAAAAGTATTTTAATTTTAATGAAGGGTTATTGGAATGTACTTTTTCTCTTCGCACCTTCTTTGACTTTATAAGTATTAAATTCAGAATCATCACTCGTAGGAGACTATGTTCTTGTTATTTGATCTTACTATTGATGTGGGTAGTCAAAATTGGCGTCGAAAAAACGCATCAAGTAAAGTTTTCCCTAATCAACAACTAAAATCAAGAAGAAAGATAAATCAGATGAAACCAAATGCAAAATTAAGAAGAAAAATCCACCTTCTTGATCCTTTGTATGTATATATAGTAATCGTAAGTAAACAAACAGAAGGAAAAAATTATACATGTATTTATATGCTCTATACAATCAAATAGCATTTGCTTTGCTTTTATTCTCTTCTCATTTTAATCACTGTTTTCCATTCTGGCTATGGCTAAGAGAATTTGGAACAGTGTAGTTTAATTAAGAAAGTCACAGTCTTTGAAATAAACAAATAATAAAGCAAATCTGTGTATGTGCATCTCTCCTTTTAATCAGCCAAATATGGCCCATTCACAGAGGCCATTGCATGTTGCATAATCAAAACAGAAGAAGTTCCATTGTTTTGGCCATGGATGTTCATGCTCCTGCTTTGGTTTTGGGGTCAAAAACAACCCAACCCTTTTGCTTCTGATCCCTTCATAATTCTGAGCCTCTTGCAAGATGACACGAACATGCTGCAATAATAGCAAAAGCACAATCTTATAAACAAATAGTTGATACTTGAAACAACAGATTCATGAGCAGAAGAACAAAAAAACTTACTGCCATGGAACATCTCCAACAAGCATCCAGTCACCATCTTTGTCTTCATAAGTTGGAGCATATTCAGATCCATTGTACCCTTCCCTTTCTGAATATTCTCCTGCATCACAACCAGTGTAATTTTATCTTTCAGAATATACATACATATAAGCTAAACAAATGTTAAGTAGTGTTAGGGTTCTTACCAAATATGCACTTGAACATATTTTCCAAGGCCTTGAGAAGTTCAGGGTAGCTTTTGTAAACCTTGAGATCTATCTTCCTCAAATAAGGTGCACCCGCCATGCTCACTTTCACGTACATCCCATTCCCTTCACTTTCTTCTTCTTTCTTCTGCTGTACGTTATTCTTCCTGTAAGATCGAATCGGTGGCCACCCCACTACTTGTGCCCTACATCCCAATATATTTCCATTATTCATTCATTCATTCATTCTTCTAAACATATTGAGACAAATATCAAACAAAAACACTTACTTTGCAGGTGGTACAACGTTGTCTTGTTGATCACTTGTGACATCAGAACCATTGCTTATGCACTCTTCCTCACTTGCTTCCGGCGAAGATCTCTTGTTGCTTCTAGGACTAGAACGTTTCTCAGGCTCATCGCTACCGGGCAACCCCAATCTCAGCTCTGTGGCCTTCAGATTAAGTTCTTTTTCATAGCTTCCCAATGAATTCTCCATTATTTCTTGATGTATTATTAGCTAGGTGCTTACAGAGAAAATTCAACACTGTTGAATCTGGGTTTCTTGAGAGAGAGAGAGAGAGGGAGAGAGAGAGAGAGAGAGAGAGAGAGAGAGAGAGAGAGAGAGAGAGATGAGAAATGAGATGCAAGTTGTGGTGCAAGGGTAGTGGGTAGGTCATTAATTTTATAGCAACAATGGTTGGGACAATATGTAGGTGACTTATTCTCATACGGTGCATGAATTTTTCACACAATGATGAAGAGAGAAGCGACCCTGGGCTGTGACACGCGCTTCTTACTGACCAATGGGAGTAGGGGAGAGTGGGGCCCGGAGCACACGGTTGAAGGAGCGCGTGAGGTGGGGTTGGAAAGGAGAGATATGATTGGCGGTGACATGAGGGACATGAAAGAACAGGTGTGTGAGGGTGAGAGGGGGACAAGGGGGGAACAGGGAGGGGCAGTGGTACTCTACAGCGGGGACCACGGTGGGGCTGGTTTGATCGGGACAATGGGATGTGAGGAGCGAATCCTGGAGCGTTGGATCACGAGGCATTGGTACATGTGATAATGATAGGGGTCCCACGTGGGTGTCCTTCATTGGACGGTCATAACCATGTGACTGCACATCCTATTATTATAGTAGTAGTAATAATTATTATTATGGGGGAGAAAACAAAACCCCGTTGGAATTTTGTCACGGGATTTTCAATTCAAATCCCGTGGGCTATGGGTGCATTGCATCTCATCACTTCACCCACCACCTCTTCAATTTATATACCTTCCTTCCTCGCTTCTTAGCTTCTAAGTAACAAACCTAATCATACGCTTTACCATTTCATGTTCTTCATTTTTCACCTTAGTTCCGACTTGTCAAACATGTGGGACGTGTTCTCATTTAGCTTTTCTTCTATGTGCTACTCGTTCTTCTTTAACTTTTTTATTCCATTAATGCTTAACAAAAGTTATTGCTATTTCAGAGTACCCTTAAGTACTATTCTATAATTTATTTATTTTTTGTCGATAAAATAAAAGTTATTGCTATTACAAAAATCATGACAACTTTCATAATATCATGAATAAGCTCCCTGATGCCAATGCTTTTGTCTTAATTGAGAAGGAAAAAAAGTTAATATGAATGCCTTAGATCAACACAAGGAAGGTTTTTAGATAGTCTAAATGAATGTTGCAAAGTTTACTTTTATTTGTACAATAATATTTTAAGTTGTACTTTGGAGGAATTACTTTTACAAAGTGAAATATCCTAGACCAAAATGTTAGTCGAGGAAGAATTAATATTACAACTCATGAGTCCTGGAGTAAAAACATCTTGATAGAATGTATTTAATTGATTGTGTCACGTTAAAATCTTCCTTAAAAATATTAGTTGAAGAGGGATTACTATTACAACTCAAGAGTCCTAGAGAAAGAATATATATTTTCATAGACAAAATAGTAGAAACACGTCTTGATAGAATGTATTTAATTGATTGTGTCACATTAAAATCTCCCTTAACAAAGAAGATAGTAAGAAAATGGTGAGTACTTTTACATTTCTAATTGTAGTAAAACTTGAGATGACTTGCATTCTGTGTTCGAGGAATAACTTCTTCACTTAAGTTTCTAGGTAACATGCTCCATTATGTATGTTCTTGATGATTGAAATGGTCTCATACAATTCAATTGAAAATTTTCTTTAATCTTCCCTTTATGTGCTTTGTTTTTTAATCATTATATTAAGTCATGTTCTTGGATATTTCTTAGTTTGTGTTTTGAGTTATATTTGAGCAACTCTTTGTTTACATACATTTTCTTGCCTAATCTTTTAGCTAAAATACAAAAGACAATTTTGTTGCATGCACTTGTCATTAAGGTTTAGGTCGAACATCTTCTATTGATAGTTTGACATCCAATTCGCATGTTCATAAGGAGTATGTTAGGTTGTCGATTGTGTAGTGCATTTGTATGTCCATAATACTTGAAGTAATTCTTTAAACAAATTTCATTTGAACTTGTTCGTTGATTTGATGATATTCAACTAAGCTCATCATATGCCAAATATTGAGGCTTTGAAGCTCTCAAGATTTTTCTCATTTAATTTCCATTATCTATTATAATCATGTGAGGGACTTCAAATCAACATATGATCTTCCAAACAAACTTATGAACCTATTGGTAGTGTGTTTAGATTGTAGTTAAAAAAAAGTAAGTTTCTTTGAATAAAACAAAAAATCACATTGAACAAAAAAGCATCATGATATTACTTTGAAATCATTCGACGTTTTGTACCGAATGAAATGTAAGAGAAAAATGTCAAATGTTTGGTGTGACTTTCAATAACGTTTGGGTTCTGAAACGTAAAAACAAGTACACATTGAGTTGTTATCATTGGAAGGGGTTCGATTTTGATCTACTTAATCAATTAATCTATCATAACCACCGGGAGGAACCAACACTATCCTTTTGCTAAAGAGAAGGACCCAATGTCCCATGTGAGTGAAGGACCAATGTGAGATGATATAATGTAGTTCTTTTGATGTCAAGTGTACGAGGGTCATGTTGTTGACAATTTAAGAATTTATTCACAAATTGCACACAATTTTTTTCTCAAAGTTGGTTATTCAACTCTAATTATTTGAGAGACCATGGCTCCACCACTAAAGTGTAGACTACAAATTTCTTTTTGCAACTCTTGTAAGACGCATTCAACTTGATGGGTAGTTATACATTTGAAAACTCTTGTATACTCTCTTGTCACACCTCTAACAATTCCTTTAACAATGGGATCCTATGATTACTATTTTTTTGTAGCATATGAAATTTTCTTCCCACCAAAAGGATGTCTAGTGTTTCTCTCCTTCTCACTCTTTGTGGCTCATGAAGTCATTCTAGCACAATTAAAGTTACCAACTATACACCAATTTTCAGTGTTAGAATTGTTCATTTTGATAATTAACTCCTCTCACATTATCTTTCACTTTTATGTTATGCATGAAGCATACACTAATTGATTATGACTATCTTCTTAACTACTTCTTGTTATGTTCTTTCAATCTCTATAAATCTCTTACATTGTTTATTCTAAGATAAATGTCCATTCTTTTCATATAAATATCTTTTTCCCAAAATCATATAAGTTGATTTCATACACTAATCAATTTATTTATTATCATATAAAATATAACACAATTCATATGTAATCAACTCTCTTAAATTGTTTAAATACATAAAAATTAAAGTCCATGATTTTTCACTAAATATCAAATTCTTCCATTTTAGCTTTCCCCAAATTCTCTCATATTAAAAAATAAATAAATTATATGTACTACATCATTAGTTTTCTTCTTCTCACTTTTTCACTTTGCAATCTCTTCTTAATCTCTGTTTTCTAATGCCACGAATTTTCTAAATTTATTCTATCATGACCCAAAATTCCTTGCCAAATTCTATAACTTTTGCTTTTGGTTTCACATCACTACTATGGTAAGAAATCCTATCACTAACACACTTTCTAAACCAATACTAAGCATGGGTGTTGAAAGTAATTTTAAATCGATTGATGTAGAATGTGAATGCCATATACAACTTTTTGATATTTTATGCAGAAGCAGAACCGTGTAAATTGGTTGCACTACAATTTTTTATATATTTTGATTCAGAATTAATGTTTTTTTTTATCAGGCAGAATTAATGGTGATTCCCTTTGTTCTTTTTAAAATTTCTCACAAGATATTTTAATTTTAGATAAATTGTTATAAGAATTTGATCTAGATATTTTTTTAGAACAAATCACAATTTTTTTTTTGAGTTTTTTCTTTTAGTAAACAAGTAATTTTATCTTCAAAAGTCAACGTTATAATATAAGGTGAACAAATTTTCTCTGACAATTTTAAAATATGATTTATAACACTTTTAAATGCCTAAAATTTAGATCAATGATATTTAAAAATAAATAAATTCCGTGAGAGTTTTAAAGTTCAAAATATAACAAAGCAAACCCAAACAATGAATTCACACATTATTATTTGAACAGGGCACCCTCCTAAAACGAAAAGATGAGATCATATTCGTGATGATTTTTAATTAAATAAAAATACACAAATTACACAATAAAAATGTGAATTAAATAGATGCATGGGACTGATTTTAAGTTCACATCATTAAATATTCAGAATTTTTTTATCATTTATGGTAATGTTATCCATTTTAAGTTCACATCATCTGATTTTAATATTCAGATGGTAATGTCTTTATTGCAGAAAAAACTAATTAAAACTTTAAAAATGTATAATAATATAAAAAATGGAGAAGAAAATGTTTCATTTGTAGAAGAGTATAAAGTGAGATATTATTTGTGATTGGGTGTTATGAAAAATGAAAAAAGAAGGAAACACACATACCCTGGAAAATGGAAATTGCAGAGTGTTTGGAAGGAAACAGACACAGTGACCTCCATTATTGCCGACAACCAATGTTAACATTACACCTCTCTTACAACCATCCATCACCTCTCACCACACACCATCCACCGCCACCCCTTCTCTTCAACCATTACTGTTCACTGTCTCTCCTTTCAGATCAAACAACAGGCATCATTTTCTCTGTCTTTTCCAACTCTGTCTAGATTTTTCTTAAAACAATAATTTAGGGATATAAAAAAGGTATATTAACATTTAATATGCACTTAGAGAAATAAAAAAATGATAACTTTATAAATTATTTCATAGGTTATATGATAATAAGAAGAGGAAGATAAAAAACAACAAAAAAGTATATTATATAGAAATGTAGATATATGTTATAAGAAAATGTTTCATTAATAATTAATTTTATTGAAGAAAGTTGTTAGTTATTATAATATATAATAACCAATTTAGATATCATTTTAAAAAATAAAAAATTATTGGTCATTAAAATCGTGATTATTATGAATAAATAATTATAATTGATTACTAATTAATTAGAGACTAATTAATAAATCAATTTTTTTGGTATCAAAAACCTTAAAAGATATTTACTGACCAATTTTTTTTTTGTAACAAAATTTTATAAACCAATTTATAGATTAATTATAATTTTTTATTCATAAAAGTAATTATTTTAGTAACTAATAATTTTTCATTTTGTAAATTTTTATCTAAATTGATCATTATAATAATTAATAATTTTTAGTCACTAAAATTAGTTGTTAAAAAATATTTAAGATGAATATATATATATATATATATATATATATATATATATATATATATATATATATATAATAAAATTTTTTTTATTATACCTCATTAAATAAATCTTAAAATAATAATATTTTAAGACAAATTTATCTTATTTAAATTAAAAATTAATGTAACAGGTTTACTTATGAATTGTTATGAATTAATGATTGTCCATTGATTTGATACATTTGATACATTTACTCATATGATTAATATTCATATGATTCATTACTCTTTATGTAAATATTTGTATTAACTAAGTTGATTTGTTTCCTTTATGAATTACATGTTGTATCTATAAATAAGACTCTTTCTATCAATAATAATACACAGATGAATTGCTCCCTATTCTCTCACTCTCTGTTCTCTATTGTCTCTTCTCTATTATCTATTATCTATTATTCTCTCTTTATTCGCTTTGTTTCATAACACGTTATCAGCACGATGCTCCAACCAACTGAGGACTAGTGAAAGATTTTTCTCTCTAACGATAGTGCTATTCGTGTCTCAATCCAGGCTCTTTTCTAATCCTTTCTCATTTTATAATTTTACCTTATATTCTTCCTCTTGTAATAAGAATTTTTTGACTTTATCAATTTTCATATCATCTTATTATTTTTATTTTTATTATGGCGTAGTGATTATTATTATTATTATTATTTTGATGATGATTATTATTATTAATATTATTATTTTATGAAGGAGTTCTAAACACGCGAAACATTGCAAAATTTGGATTTGTGACCCTTGATATTACAAGGAAGAATTCCTTATATTGAATTTTAAATGTTGAAATACATTTAGATGCAATGGATATTGAGATTCCATTAAATAAAGAAATAAAGCATCTAAGCAACTAATTTGCTCATGCAACAAAAATATTATGAAAAGAGATTTCACAAATATTATGAATTTATTTCATGTCTATGTATGACTGGTTGGCGGGACAAAACAATAAAGCTTTTGATGAAAAATCTTGAGATTCGCCTAATCTGCTCCATTCCCAGAAGTGAATGCAGCAATAAATAAAATGAATTTATTTCATTATTTTATGCCTTTGTATGGCTGAAGAAAGCAGTGAGCTTTTGATATAAAATCATGAAACCTGTCCAAATTGGTTTTACTCCATTCCCAGAAGTGAATGCAGCAACATTTGATCTATATTTTCATGATCGTGATCGTGACATTGATTATGGACCAATAATGTGAAATTTTCAAAGCCACATTTTATCACTAGAAGTGGCACAATAATGTGAAAAAGGGAAAAGAAAAATGTGAAAATATTGACAAAAAGATGAAAGTATATATTATCATTACGGTGGTAAAGGCCATTTGAGTTGTACTCATTGTACACCAAAGCATCTTACAAATAATGAGAAGAACATAGAAACACACTTTGCTTATGAAGATGGTGATTCTGATTATGGCCATATGAATGTTACTCATCTTGATATTATTATTTTCTTTGCTAAAGCAAATGGAAGCACTGATCACCTCATTGATTATGAGAGTGTTAAAAAAATCATATTGATATTTACGTTTATATGAAGAACGAATGTTGGCACTAGTACCAAAGGTTATGTGTCTTATTGATAGTGCAACAATTTATACAATTCTCAAGAGTAATAAATTTTTCTCTTGTTTGATAATACGAGACATAAATGTTAGTATTATTTATAGTACTACAAATAAATTTGAAGGTTATGGAAGAGCTATTATACTTCTACTAAGAAGTTGAATAGAAACTTATTAAGTTTCAAGAATATTTGTCTAAATGAATATTATATTGAGACAAACAATGAAAAAGATATGAAATATATTTATATCTCTATGATTGAGTTGAAAAAGAAAGTGTATTGGAGAAATTATCAACATCCTCTTATAATTTGTACTACAAGTTTATTAGTACAATTGAAATGCATGTCATGGTAAACCAAAAGTTTACAAATCAAAATGATTACCTTCTTTGACATGATCAGTTATTATGATGCGGAAATAAAAAAGGGTTGAAAAACTCATGTGGACACGTTTGAAGCGTGGTAGACCTATTGGTTCCAAAGATAAAAACTCTTTAATGAGAAAGGGAGCTAAAATGCAAGATGACCTAATCGAAAAGGTGGAAATCCCAAAAGATTCATTTGACATAATTAATGATTCGGTTCCAGAAGAACCTTAGGTACCTGAAATTGTTGAAAATGATGAGATCTTAATAAGTTATGTCATGAATCATATAATATGGAACCAAAATGAAGTTAACATTGACGAAAATTTTACTTATAACATAGCGATGAATGCTATGAATGACAATGAGGATCAATGAGCAATGATCATTGAAGATTGTCGACAAAGAAAAGATTGGCCAAAATGAAAATATGCAAAGAAGCATAATTATATTTGTTTGCTAAACGAAAGGTTTTTGAACATATAGTTCGCACACCTGAAGTTATGAAACCCGTTGGGTACATATGGATTTTTGCGCAAAAATCAAATTAAGAATGATGAAATTGTTAGATACAAAGCACAATTGGTTGCTCAAGGTTGTTCACAAAACCTTGTAT